>Ga0181527_1000013_pt1 | contig 229465 bp, 202 predicted proteins | sample PEATcosm2014_Bin_30_FD_119762 | JGI IMG/M metagenome (GOLD analysis project Ga0181527, IMG submission 119762) | Peatland microbial communities from MTU Mesocosm Facility, Houghton, MI, USA - PEATcosm2014_Bin06_60_metaG | ecosystem: Environmental > Terrestrial > Soil > Wetlands > Peat | place...
AAGGACCCTCACCTTCATCCTCTCCCTTGCAGGGAGAGGAAACAGTGCGGCGATCAGGTTACGCGAAGCTCTCCTTGCAGGGCGAGGTTTGCATAAGCTGCGCGCGCGTTCCGGGCAAAAGAGGCAGAATCCTGATTCGCTCGCAAAATAGCTCGCTGTATAAGGACCCTCACCTTCATCCTCTCCCTTGCAGGGAGAGGAAACAGTGCGGCGATCAGGTTACGCAAAGCTCTCCAAAGGGGGAGATGCTGCAGGTAAGAAGACAGTTTTTACCCAGGGTGTTGAAGCGCTCGAAATCGAAACCGAGGATTAGACCGAGTTTTTCAACACCTTGTTAGTGGCTAGGTCGCGATGGCGACGGCGTAGTCGCGGCCTTCCCAATTGCGGGTCGCGCGCCAGTTGAAGGTAAAGCGAACCGGGGCGCGGTCATTTGCGCCGATATCGAGGTCAACATAGTCGAAGCCGATCGGGGTTGAAGTCGAGCCGGTATCATTGGCATGGCGCCATTCGTCGTTAGACCAATGAAGCGTGAACGGCTCGGTCGCCTGAATGCGCAGGCGGTCGCCGGGTGAAACCGACTTGACGCGGCGGTTGGATTTCCAGACACGAAGGCGGCTCGGCCTTCGTCCGGGCTCAAGATAGCGGTCTTTGACCTCGTCGATCATGTCGAAGACCCTTGAGTCCGAGGCCGAGCGCAGCAGCTTGATGTACTCGGCATGCGCCCACATCAGGGGAGTCGCGCTGCCGGTCTGGTGGCCATGCTTGAGCAACTGGTGCGGGATGTCGGGTTGATCCCAGATCTGTTCGGGCAGCAACTGGGTCGAATTGGAGAACCGTTCCATCGCCCGCAAATAGGGAAGCGGGTCACGGCCCGCGGCAAGTTCGTAATGCCCGCGCTCGCCGGTCAGCAGCGGCCACGGGCGTCCGCGGCCCCATCCGACAAACGGGCCGCCGTCGTCATGCTGTCCATAGCCGTCGTGGGTGTAGCGCCGCCAGCACGGACCGGCGGGGAAGGGGGTCTTCAGGACGGCGTCGATGACGCGGATCGAATCCTCCATCAGCGGATCGCCGGCTCTGCGGATGCCGTAGCGGACCAGCTCGAGGAAGCCGGCGTCAACGATTTCCGCGACCGGGAATTCAGACTGCGCGCCGGGCGGGCGATTGTGAATGAAGACGAGCTTGCCCTCGAGGCTTTCGTCGGCGTCAGGGTCGGCGAGGTTGATGGGATTGATCCTGACGTAGTGGCGCTTGACGCCGGGGACGAGGAAGCCCTGGTTGGTGACGGTCCAGGCTTCGATGTGCGCCTCGAGGAAGTCGGCGTAATCCTCGAGGAATTGGGCGGTTACGAGGTCGCCGCGATCGCGCGCGAAACAGGCGGCGCAAATCAGCGCCGCGACGTTTGCGGCGAGGGTCGAGGGCGAGTAGCCGGCATTTTCTTCCCATCGCTCCTGCGGCGTGGCGCATCCGTTGTCGATAAGAAAGTGAGCCGCCCGCAGCGCCATCGGATACGGATCGAAATCCTTGAGCGTGCCCTGTTTGTGCATCCGCCACGCGAGCATGATTGGAAAGGAAACTTCGTCGAGCTGAATCCCGTTCCAGTAGGGCTTGCCGTCGATCCAGAAGTTCTGCGGAAAGCCGCCGTCGGGGCGCTGCGCGCAGGCGAGATAGATCAAGGCGCGCAGCGCGGTGGCGAGCTCGCCGGCGGCGGCCAATCCGATGACGCTGTTGACCATGTCGCGGGTCCAGACCAGATGGTAGCCGCCGAGGTCCTCGTCGCCCTTGGACTCGCCCCAGGGGATGCTGAGCGAAGCGATGAGCGCGCCGGGATAGGTTTTGTCTTCATGGGCGAGCAGCAGCTCGCAACTGCGGCGATAGAGGGCGCCGCCGTCGCCGGAGAATTTCGCGAGCGGGAGGAAATGGCGCGACGCGCGATGCCATTGTTCGAGGAAGCGGGCGCGCTGCTGGGGGAAAGGCTCGGCGAGCGACTGATAGAGAGTGGTCACGGCGCGATTGAGCTTGCGGCCGAAGCCCAGCCCGAGGGTGAAGGAGTAGCCCTTGCGCAAATCGATCTCGGCGGTGAGCGCGATATTGCCGTCGAGCGCGGCGGCAAACTGATAATCCATCTTGAAGTTTTCGCGTAGGTCCCGCCATCCGTCGGTATTTCCGACGTATCCGCACGAAGCCCTGAGAAATGGCACGGTGGCTCCCAAAGCCAGCCAGACGTCATCCTTATTCGCAGTCAGGAACTCGTGCCCGACGATTTCGGCAATGTAACCGTTGTTACCCAATCCGCCGACACACAGATGCGGCGCGAGCAAGACGTAGAGGTGGAGTTTCTTGAGCAGCTCCGGGTCGCCCTCGAGGCGGGTGTTGATCAGCAGGGTCGGGAGATGGGGGTCGGTGATGACCTGCTTCACGAGGCGATAGCGGCCGTCGGGCGAGTGGCCGACGATTCGCACGCCGAGGCCGGTGGCGTCGAGGTACTCGGTGGTGCAATCGAGATTGCGGCGTTCCTCGTGGAAGAAGGTCTCGCCGTCGGTGATTAAGAACTGGAGGTCGCGGATCTGCGGCTGATCGATGGTAGGGAAATAAATCTCGTTGACGACGCCGGCGGAGGTGGTGAACCACAGGTGGCTCACGGAGGAGTAGGCGGTGCAGACCGCATCCTTGGCGCTGCGGGTCCATTTCGGCTGGATTCCGGGTGCGCCGGTGGCGGCCGGAGATTTCAGAATTATTGCCATGGGATCTCTGAACGATTTGCTTGAAGGGTCAGACGATTTCGGGTTGTTCGGGCTTGGTGGCCGCCGCGGCCGGTTTTTCGGCGGGCTTGAGACGAAACATCCAGGCGACGCCGACGCTGATCGCGTACAGCATCACCAGCGGAACCGCGAGCAGGAACATCGAGACCATGTCGGGCGGAGTCAAAGCCGCGGAGATCACGAAGATGGCGACGATCGCATAGCGCCAGTAACTGAGCATCATCTTGTAGTCGATCATCCCGAGTTTGGTGAAGAAGAAGGCGAAAATCGGCATCTCGAAGGTGAGCGCGAACGCGAGCAACAGCTTGGACGAGAACGCCAGGTACTCGCTGATGCGGATGGTCGGGGTGACTCCGATGTTGGCGTATTGAGCGAGGAAAAAAGCGTAGCCGACTCTGAAGACGACGGCCCAACAGAAATATCCGCCGAGCACGAAAAACATCGTGGCAAAGAAGACGAACGGCCTGGCCATCTTGCGCTCGGTTTCGTACAAGCCCGGCGCGATAAATTTCCAGATTTCGTAAAAGACCGCGGGGCTGGCGATGAACAGGCCGGCGATGAGCGCGACCTTGATCTCGGTGTAGAACGCCTCGCCGACGCCGGTACCGATCAGCAGCACCTTGCCGCCCGAGGCCTCGCGAATCGGCCAGGTCAGCATGCGGAACAGCGGATTTCTGATCGAGTAGGCGAGGACGAAACCGACGCCGATGGCGATGAAGGCGCGAATCAGGCGGGTGCGGAGTTCCTGCAGATGCTCGACCAGCGGCATCCGCGCCTGTTCGGGCGGTTCCTCGATGGGGGCGGGCGGTGTGATATCCTTGTCAGACACGGTGCGGGATGACCAGCTATTTATTCTCGGGCGGCGCCGCGGGCGGCGCCGCGGGCGGCGGCGCGGACTCGGGCGCGGGCGGCAGCGGCTTGGGGGGCGGTTCGTCGAGCACGTCGGACAGTTCGTGGAGCACGGTATTGCTCGCCAGGCGCAACTCGCGCAAGAGTTTTCCCACGGTGCGCATAACCTCGGGCAGGCGTTCGGGGCCGATGACAATCAGCGCGATCGCGAGGATCAGAACTATTTCAAAAAGGTCCAAACTTCGATGACCATCCGGCGCGCCAGCCCGCGCAATTCGACGGCATTGCGAGGTGCGGAAAAATTCCGCGCGACCGCGCCGGCTCCATGCCAGTTAATCATCATACCCGACCGGGGTGTCAACGATGCTTAAAACCGGAGTCGTCGCCGATCGCCGCTACCTGAAGCATTTTGCCGGCCGGGTGCATCCGGAGCGCCCGCAGCGTGCCGAGGTGATGATCGAGATGGCGGAGTCGCTGAGGCGGCCGAATCTGCGGATAATGACGCCGCGCGAAGCGACGCACGAGGAAATCGCGAGCTGTCACGTCCCCGAGTATATCGCGGCGATCGCGCGGACGGCGTCGGTGGATCGGTTCGACCTGGATCCGGATACCCACAGCTCGCGCGATTCGTACCAGACCGCGATCCTCGCGGCGGGCGGCGTGCTTACGGCGGTCGAGGCGGTGATGGACGGAGCAATAGATAATGGATTTGCTATTGTTCGGCCGCCGGGGCATCACGCACTGCCTAATCGCGCGATGGGATTCTGCTTCTTCAACAACGTTGCAATCGCGGCGAAGTGGCTAATTGAAAAACGGGGCCTCAAGCGGGTGATGATAGTCGATTGGGACGTGCATCATGGCAACGGCTTGCAGGACATATTTTACGAATCGCCGGAAGTGCTTTACGTATCCACCCATCAGTTCCCGAATTACCCCGGCACCGGCTCGCTCCACGAGATCGGGTACGGCGCCGGACTCGGATTCAACGTGAATGCGCCGATGCCGGCGGAATTCGGCGACGCCGAGTATCTCCGCGTGTTCGACCGCCTGATAATGCCGATCGGACGCCATTTCAAACCCGAGTTCATCCTCGTCGCATGCGGCTTCGACGGGCATTTCCGCGATCCGCTGGCGCAGATGCGGGTGACGGAGGCTGGATTTGCAGCGATGGCGCGGCGGGTGAAGCGGATTGCCGCGGAATGCTGCGGCGGGAAGATGGTCGCGGCGCTGGAAGGAGGCTACGAGCTGGAAGCAATCGCGGAGTCGGGACGCGCGGTGATCGAGGAATTCGGACGCGACGGCGACGAGCCGATTCGTCCGGATGACGGAGGCGACCGGGCGATGCCGATGATCGAGCGGGCGGCGCATAACATCGGCCGCTTCTGGAATCTGGGCTAGGGGGATAGATGCTGCCTTCGCCGCGCTATCCGGACAACAGCCCGGGTGAGAACGGGGACATGCGCCGCCGGCTGGTCTCAATAGGCAGTTCCGATTCGCGCGAATACCCACTGGACAAGCAGACAATAGCCATTGGCAGCCATCCGTCGAACGATGTAGTAATCGACGGGACGACGGTATCGCGCCGTCACGCGACGATTACGCGCAAGCCGGGCGGCTTCGAGCTGGCGGACCTCGGCTCGACCAACGGCACGTTCGTCAACGGCGGGCGAGTGCGCGAAGCGATCGCGCTGAAGCGCGGCGACGAGATCAAATTTGGCTCTGCGCGTTTTGTATTCATCGCTGCGGGAGATTCGGTACCGGCGCCGGCGCGCGCCCGGCGCCGGCTGGGGCGGGCGCTTGCGACCATAGCCCTGATGTTCGTCGCGGGATTCGCGGGAGTTCGCTACCGAAGCGAGATCGGACCCGCCGCATCGGGAATCGCCGCATGGATCTCGTCACGGCGGGCAAGCTCCGCGCCTTCGGCGGCGAGTACTCAGCCGGCATCGGCCAACTCGCAAGCAAAGGCATCTTCGACGCCAGCGTTGTCAACGCCAGCGCTGGCGGCGATTCCCGCAGCAGCCGAGCCCGAATGGCTCAGGCGAGTGAACTACTACCGCGCGATGGCGAAGCTGGCGCCGATAGTCGAAGATCCGGCGCTGAGCAAGGGCGATCTGGCGCACGCGATTTACGTCGTCAGGAACTACCATGAAGCGATCGAGCATCGGGGCCTCGGCGCCGAGATGCATACGGAAGATCCGGGGAGTCCAAACTTTACGCCCGAAGGGCTCGAGGCGGCCAAGGCCAGCGACATGGATGTGTGGTTCATGCCGCCGCACCCGGCGGGCGCGATCGAGGCGCCCGGTGGGTCAGACCCGGACGAATGGCTGGCGCAACGAATACCAGGCTCGCCGGCATGGTCGATCGACGGATGGATGTCGATACCGTTCCATCGGATGCCGATACTCAATCCGCGGCTGACCAGCGCGGGCTTCGGAATCTACTGCGAGTCGGGAGCGTGCGCGGCTGGACTCAACCTATTGAACGGCACGCAGCGGAAATTGCCGGCAGGCGTTGCGGAGAGCGGGCCGATTGAGTTTCCTCCCGACGGCGCGAGCGTCGCGATAACGTCGTTCGGCAACGAATGGCCGAATCCGCGCACCAACTGTCCGGGGTACGAGCCGCCCAGCGGACTGGCTATTACACTTCAGCTCGGCGCCGGGATGGATACGCATCTCGGCGAATACTCAGTCGCGCGAGAGAATGCCGACGGCAGCCGCGCCGCAGTCGAAGCATGCAGTTTCGATTCGACTAGCTACTCGAATCCGGATAGATACTCACAAGAGCTGGGGCGAAACGTTCTGAGGTCCTACGGCACGGTGGTGGTGATTCCGCGCGCGCCGCTTGACAAGGGCGCGAAGTACGCGGTGTCGATGAGCGCGAACGGAAAGCAGTACGACTGGACTTTCTCCACGCGTCGATGGCGCGGATTGGCTAACGCTGGAAATCGATCGCGATGATCGTCGCGAGCGAATCGAGCGCGCTGTCGGGCGTCGCAATCACGAGCTCGCCGATCGGATCAGCGTTGAACAGCGCATCGACGGCGGCGATTCGCTTGCGCAGCTTGAGCGAGATCGTGCTTGCCAGCGGGCGCACGTCGCCGACGTGGCGCACCTTGACGCCGCGCACCGAGACGGACTCGTACGGCTTCATCAACAGGTGCAGATAGACGCGGCTGCCGCGGCGGGTTGACGGTCCGTAGAACTGCCACGGCTCAAGCCCGGGGTCGGCGCCGACGATCGCCTCATTGTTGCGGTCCATCCAGTCGCCAATCGCCTGGAGCCGCTCGAGCTGATCGGGCGGGAGAGCGCCGTCGCCCATCGGGCTCACGTTGAGCAGCAGATTTCCACCCTTGCCCGCGACTTCGCACAGAGTGTGGATCAGCGAGCGGACCGATTTGAAGTCCTTGTCCGACGGATTGTAACCCCAACTATTGTTGATCGTCAGGCAGGTTTCCCACGGGCCTTGCGGCGGCGTGGGCGGAACGGCCTGTTCGGGGGTCTGGTAATCACCGTAGCCCGGGATGCGATCGTTGACGACGACGCCGGGCTGGAGCGAACGGATCATCTCGACCAGCTCGCGCGACTTCCATTCCTCGGGCGTGCGTTCCCATCCGCCGTCGAACCAGAGCAGATCGATCTTGCCGTAGTTGGTCAGCAGCTCGCGCATCTGGGCGAACATGAATTGTACAAAGCGATCCCACTGTTCGGGCGTGGAGCGGCGCCAGCTGCCCCATTTGTAGGGCCGGTCCGAATCGAGAAACGCCGGGTAGTCGGGATGATGCCAGTCGATAAGTGAGTAATAGAGTCCAAGCTTGAGGCCCTCGGCGCGGAAGGCATCTGTATATTCACGTACTATATCGCGCCTGAATGGCGAGTACTCAATTGAATAGTCAGAATGCTTCGTATGGAACATCGAGAAACCGTCGTGATGCTTGCTGGTGAGGACCGCGTATTGCATCCCGGCGCGTTTTGCCGTCCGCGCCAGCGCGCGCGCATCCCACTTGGTCGGATTAAACGTCGTGGCGGTCGAGTGGTATTCGTCAACCCCGACGCTTTGGCCATACGGCAGCGCGCCGACGCCGCCGACCAGCGGCCACGACAACTCGATCCCGCGCTGGCTGCAATGGCCCCAATGGATGAACATTCCGAATCTTGCTTTGTCAAACCACGATTCCATAGCGGGGCATTGTCACCCGCATCAAATGCGGTTGTCCATCCCCGCCGGGCAGGTCGGTGCGGCTCTTGCAGATTGGCGACGCCTCGAATACTTCCATTGAGGACTGTTGGCATAACCTTGGGCACGGACGCTTAATTGTTCGTGCGAATGCGAGTGGAAAAAAAATGAAACGCAACTCCTTTAGATTATCGTGTCTTGCGGTCGTGGCGGTGCTGATGCTGGCCTCGGCGTGCAAAGGCGCAACGGATGGACTTCCAGTGAGAAACACAGGTCATTACGCAATCATCGAGACCGAGCGCGGCACCATAATCGTCGAGCTGTACCCGGCGGTCGCGCCCAAGACGGTCGCGAATTTCGAGACGCTGGTGAACAAGGGCTTTTACAACGGCCTGACCTGGCATCGCGTCGTCCCGGACTTCGTCATACAGGGCGGAGATCCTGACGGGACCGGAGCCGGCGGACCGGGCTACACCGTGCCGGGCGAGATCAACACCAACGAGCATCACCTGCGCGGCAGCCTGGCCACCGCGCGCACGGGCGACCAAGTTAATCCGCAACGCGAGTCCAGCGGCAGCCAGTTCTACATCTGCCTGGAGCCGCAGCCGGGACTCGACGGCCAATACACCATCTTCGGCGGCGTGATTAAGGGGATGGACGCGGTCGATCAGATTCGCAAGGGCGACCACATGAAGAAAATCACGCTCGCGAAGGAGCCGCCCAAGTAACCGCGGCGCGTCGCAAATGGCGGATTCACGAAGCGGGCACCCCCATCGGGCGGGGCCCTACTTCACCGTTGACCTGCATCTGCACACCAACCGTGGCAGTTCGGACTCGAACCTGGCGCCGAAAGACCTGGTCGATCGCGCGCGCGCGATCGGAATCGGCGCGGTCTGCATCACCGAGCACGACAACATGTGGGATTCGCGCGAGATCGCGGCGCTGGCGGCCGGCTCGGGCGTGATTTTTATCCGCGGGATGGAAGTCACGACCGACATGGGGCACGTCGGCGCGTTCGGGCTCGAGCGGTACGTCGGAGGGATCTACAAGCTGGCCGAACTGCGGCGCGTGGTGAACCTCGAAGGCGGGATACTGATCGCGAATCATCCGTTCCGCTACAAACTCGACCCGCGCTTTTCGTTTATCAACCCGGGCTCAGAACCGATCGATCCAACTTATCCGGACCGCGCGGCCAAGCTCGAAATCTTCGAGATGGTGGACGCGATCGAAGTGCTCAACGGCGCGTGCGGTGAGGACGAGAATGTGTTCGCGCTCAAGGTCGCGCGTCAGCTTGGGATGGCGGAAGTGGCGGGCTCGGACTCGCATTCGGCGGGCTCGGTGGGATGCGTGACGACGCTGCTCGACGGGCCAATCAAGGACGAACGCGAGCTTATCGATGCGATCCAATCCCGGCGATGCCGCGCGGGTCGCGGCCTCTTGAGGGGTGAGCTTGCGCCCTTCGAGTTGCCGGCGGACGGCGGCTAACGCTCGGTAAGATGCGCCTGGGATACGGCGTTTTCCTTTCATTTTCGGCTTTGCGGGATTTGAAAGGAAATCCAGCAAGTAGCGTATGGACTGGATCGCGCGTGCGGCACTGTTCGCCACGCGATCGATCCGATAAGATTTCCCCGCTGCCGCTTGGATTTTACCGATGAATGCCAACAAGGATCGCCTCGCTCTGATCGAGCATCTCTCCGCGATCGGCAGCGAACATTCCGAGGATCTCCGCGAGACCCTTGACCGGGTTGCGCTGGCGATCGCCACCGGCATGGAGGCGGAGGTGTGCTCGCTCTACCTCTTCGATCCGCAGCGCGAGCGGCTGGTGTTGCGGGCCACGGTGGGACTCGATCGCGAATCGGTCGGCAAGGTTTCGATGCGGCTCAACGAGGGGCTGGTCGGGCTGGTGCTGGAGAAAGATGAACCGGTTTGCGCGCCCGACGCGATGAGCCATGCGCGCTACAAGTACTTTCCCGAGACCGGCGAGGAGCGCTTCCATACTTTTCTGGGGGTGCCGGTCCGCGACGGGCGCAAGAAGCCGCTGGGAGTGCTGGTTGCGCAGACGCTCGAGCGGCGCAAATTCAACAAGAGCGAAATCCGCCTGCTCAGCACCGCCGCCAACCAGGTCGCGCAGATTCTTTCTCATTTCAGGCTGCGCGAATCGCTGGCCACCAAGGAAAAAGAACGGCTCGAATATCGGCGCCGGATGATCGAGGCCAACCGCCAGCTCAAGGATTACGAAAAAGTCGGCGGCAAGACGCGCCATGCCCCGCCGGCGAAGATTCGCCGTCCGCGGCTGGCAGGGCTGTCCGCGTCGCCCGGATTTGCGCAGGGAAACGCGCACGTGGTCGGCGCACTTCTAAGCAGCGTCGATCGCCACCAGAAGTCCCAAGACCCAAAGGCCGAGGTCAGGCGCTTCGAGGACGCGCTCGCGCGTTCGCTGGCCGAGCTGGCGACGCTGCGGACGCGGATGGAGCCGCTGATGCCCGAGTCGGACCTGAAGATCTTCGACGGCCATCGCATGATTCTCGAGGACGAGGAGTTCGTCGGCCGCATCCGCGATGCAATCGCCGACGGCTACACCGCCGAGAGCGCGCTATTCCGGGTGATCGAGGAACTCAGCGCCTCGATGCTCGCGGTCGCGGACAACTATTTGCGCGAGCGCGCGACCGACTTTCGCGACGTCGGTCATCGCCTGTTGCGTCATCTGCGCCACGAGGAAAAGCGGGCGCCCTTCGCCAGGCCGACGATTATAATCGCCGAGGAGCTTACGCTCTCGCAGTTGATGCTGGCCAGCCACGACAAGCTGGCGGGTATCGCGCTGCAATCCGGCGGCGTCACCTCGCACGCGGCGATCCTGGCGCGGGCGTTTGAAATCCCGACCGTAGTCGGCGTCGAACATCTGATGGAATCTGTGCTCGAGGGCGATCAGCTCGTGCTCGACGGCAACTCGGGCGTGGTGTACGTCAATCCCCCCGCCGAGATCGAGCGCGACTACGTGAGCCTGTCCAAGCGCTACGAGGCTTTCAAGCGCGAGCTAATCGAGGAGGGCAACGCGCCGACCGCGACCCGCGACGGCCATCGCGTCATGCTGCTGGCGAATATCGCGCTGCTGCCGGATATCCACCTGGCGTTGCGCTACGGCGCCGAGGGCGTAGGGCTGCTGCGTTCGGAATTCTCGTTCCTGACCTACGAGGATTTTCCCGACGAGACTCAGCAGCTCGCGCTGTACGCCAAGATGCTCGAGGCGCTGGGCAAGCGCCCGATCACGATTCGCACGCTCGATATCGGCGCCGACAAGTATCCGGGATACATGCGAGTGCCGCGCGAGGAAAATCCGTTCCTCGGCTGGCGTTCGATACGGATCTCGCTCGAGATGCCGGGGCTGTTCAAAGTTCAGCTCCGCGCGATTCTCCGCGCCGCCGCCAAGCACAATGTCCGGATCATGTTCCCGATGATTTCGAGCCTGGAGGAATTGCGCCGTGCCAAGGAATTGCTGGCCGAGTCGCAGGCCGAGCTGTTCAAGGAAGGACTGGAGCACAATCCCAATATCGAAGTCGGGATCATGGTCGAAGTGCCGTCGGCGGTGTGGCTGGCGCCGCGGCTGGCGCGCGAGGTGGATTTTTTCTCGATCGGAACCAACGATCTGATCCAGTACCTGCTCGCCGCCGATCGCAACAATCGCAAGGTCGCGCACCTGTACGAGGCGCTGCACCCCGCGGTCATTTCCGCCATCTCCGAGGTCGTCAACGTCGCGCGCGCGGCCGACAAGGAAGTTTGCCTGTGCGGCGAGATGGCGAGCGATCCGCTGGCAGCGCTGCTGCTGGTCGGGATGGGTCTCGACGAGCTGAGCCTGAGCCCGCTGTTTATTCCGGTGGTGCGCAAAGTGATCCGGGAGGTCGATTATCAGACCGCCCGCCTGATCGCGCGTGAGACTTTACAGATGGCCAGCGTGCAGGAAATCAAGGGCTATCTGATCGAACGCTATCGCGATTTGGGCCTGATCAATCTGGTGGAAATGTACCGCTAGTAACACCGGGCTGGATCGTCGCGATTGATTCCTCGACTTTGGCGCTGCTAATGTGTTTGAATCGATTGTTGACATAAACAGTCGGGAATTGTTTACTGTCTCTGACCGACCGGTTAGATACCGTCAGGCGCTGCGTTCGGGTATGATACGCAGGGCAGGTATCCAGGGGTAGGGAACAAGAGCAGAGGATCTGAGGATCTATCGATGGTATTTCTTATATTTTTCGGCGCATTTCTGGTTTTTGCGGCGAGTATCCTCTACTGGCTGTTAGGGACGAATCGTTACGGTGGCGATCGTCCGGCCGCCAAGCTTCAGTTGACCGCACGCCAGGGTGCGGCCCCCGATGCGGCGATCAAGCCCGAGCCTTGCCGCACGATTCGCGTCTATTTCATCAAACCCTCGCGGTACGACGAGGAGGGATTCGTCCAATACTTCCGGTACGGCGTTCAGCCCAACAACACCTTGACGGTGCTGACGGCGCTCAACGAGGCGTTCAACAAGCGTTACGCGGTCGAGCGAAACGTCCGGCTCGAGACGGTAATTTGGGACGAAATCTGCGACGGCGTAGTCAGCCCCGAGACGATCAAGGCGATAAAGGAAAAGGCGCGCGAAGATGGCGTCGAGTTGCTGATCGGGCTGGCCGGTGTGCAATCGAATCAGTATCCGCGCGGACGCGACCTCGCGCTGCAGTTCGTAGCCGAAGGCCTGCCCACGATGATGGGCGGCTTCCATGTCAGCGGCTTTCCCGATTCGTGCAAGTTCCTGAACGAGTGCGGCGTCACGACCGTGATCGGCGAGGCCGAAAACATCTGGGGCTATATCGTCGAGGACTTCCTGCGCGGCGAGCTGCGCAAGTGTTATTCGGTGACGGAGGGGATTCGGGCGAAGACCGGCCAGGACGACATCACGGTTCCGCTGATCACGGAGACGCTGCTGCCGTCGCTCGACGATCGTTACCTGACGCGATTTTTCAACGATACGATGACCACGCTCGACACTTCGCGCGGGTGCCCGTTTACCTGCTCGTATTGCAGCGTGAAAAACGTGATGGGGCGCACGATGCGCTCGCGCGAGCCCGACGCGGTGGTGAGCTGGGTGCGCGACGCATGCCGCAATCACGGCATCGAGTCGCTGTTCCTGGTGGACGACGACTTTTTTCGCTCGCCGCGATGGGAAGAAATTCTCACCGGCCTGATTGAGGTGAAGAAGGATTATCCCAAGCTTTCCTTCATGATGCAGGTGGACGTCGATGCGTCGTGCTATGCGAACGTCGCCGACGGCGAGACCGAGACCGCCAAGCATCGGCGCAGCAAACGTTTCACCGAGCTGGCCGCAGCCGCGGGATGCTACCAGGCGTTCGTCGGAATCGAGTCGCTCAACCCCGACAACCTGAACTTTGCGACCAAGTACCAGAACACCGATAACCGCCAGAACAAGTGGACGCTTGAAAAGGCGCGCGCGCACGTGATCGACAAGTATCGGCGCGTCGTCGAGAACTGGCACAAAGTCGGGGTATCGGTGCATGCCGGCTACATGCTGGGATTCCCGTTCGACGGTCCCGATTGCGGGCGGGTGGCGGTGGCGACGCTTAAAAAGATCGGCTTCGACCTGGTGTCGTTCTTTATCATGACTCCGCTGCCCGGCACTGAAGATCAGGCGCGCTTCACCAGGGAAGGCAAGATTATCGACTGGGACTTCAACCAGCTCGACTCGCAGCACGTCACGCTCAAGCACGACAGGATGGACAAGGAAAGCTGGCTCGGCGCGTACCGCGACGCTTACATGGGCTTCTACTCGCTCCCGCGCTTTCTTCACAGGATGTTCACCGTATGCGCCGGCCGCGGGCTCAGTGCGGAAGCGCGCTGCTCGACGCTGCGCCAGTTCACCTATTATTTCTTCAGCCATCGCCAGGGGCGCCATCCGATGGTCGGCGGGATATGGCCGATCCGGCGCCGCGATGTCCGCCGCGTGGCGGTCAGCGACGACGAGGCGCGCCGCTGCTACCTCGGCGGGAAGCGTTTCGACGCGATTTTGCGCGGCGACGCCGGCGACGGATTCGCCGGGGCTCCGGCCTAAACGGCGCTAATTTTCACCACCTGACCGAACGCCGGCTCGATTCACTCGGAGTCGCGCCGGTGCGCATTGCGGCTCTCAGCCGCCGTATCGCGCCGGTGCGATCCGCGCGCGGCTTGCGCCGACGGCCGATAAAGGGCTAGGGATTCCCCGAGGATCCCATCATGATCAGCCTGATCAACCTGCCTGTCATCATCGTCGCCGTGGCCCTCATAGCAGTATTGATCTTCATCCCTGCGGTCTTCCGGCTGCTGGTCCGCCTCGCGGCCCTTCTCATCCCTGTGGCGGTCGCCGCGGCGGGTATCGCGATGATCATGAACGACGAGACGATTTTCGAAAGACCCGGCCCGGGGCAACGCGTGGTCCGGTTCGTCACGATGAACTCCGCGGCCGCCAGCCCGTCGGGCGCCGGCTCGATGACTTGCCAGATGGAGAATCAGCCGCAGGCGGCCCCGGCGCCGAGCGAGGCGCTGGAGCGCAGGCGCGCCGTAAGGAAGGCGTTTGCCAAAGAACCTGGGCCGGCGCACAGGCTGGAACCGATCTCGACGCCGGCGTCGCTCGACGATGTCTATCCTGAATTGATTCGCCGCGGATATGCGGGAATCCCGCGCGAAAAACTGTTCCAACTCTCGCAAGAAACGATCAACTCGCTCGGTGGATGGACCATCGTCAAGGCCGATCCCAACACCTTTACTATCGATTGCATCTACACCACGCGAATCTTCAAATTCGAGGACGACGTGAGGATCACGGTGCTGCCGTCAGGCGAGCTTGACGTGTGCTCCCGCTCCGGCATGGCGCGCCCCAATGCGAGCTCGATGCTGCGCTACTTCCCCGGCGATCTCGGCGCCAATGTCGGGCATATCAAGGAATTTTACGAGGCGCTCGAGCCGAAGATGGACGAGGTTTACAAGCAAGAGCAGGAGAAGGAGAACGCCAAGAAGCCGCGCTGAGCAGGGGGCGCAGCTTTTGACAAGACGCACTCGATCCGGTCAAGCTGTGATTCTATGGCGATGCGGGAAGCTCAAATCGACGCGCTGGCGACTCATCTGGTGCAAGGCCTTATCGATCGCGGCTTGATCAAACCCAAGGGCGAGGTGAAGGACCTGGTCGCGTGCGTGGTCGAGCTGATGTCGGCGAATTTCGAGACCGAAGCGCAGATCGACGAAGAGGCCGACAAGATGGCGGAGGCGGAGGCGCGCCGCGATACGCGGCTGGACGTGACGCGGCTGCGCAGTTTGATTCGCCAGCGCCTGGCCGAGAAAAAAAACTTCACGCTCTAGACGACGCGCGCGCAGAGTAAATCTTCATGAAGCTGACCGAAGCACGAGTGCTGTTCCTGGCGCGCGAGTCGATCGCAAAATTGCGCGACGAGGGCTTGGCCGAGATCGCAAACTTTCCGCTCGCGCTACGCCAGGCGCGCGAAATCGTGGCGCAGTTCAACGAGCAGGGCGACGAGATCGACGCGATCGTGAGGCGCAAGATCAATTCGATCAAACGCGGCGTCGTCGAGGGTTCCAACGAATGGACGATCCTCTACAAGCGCTACCGCGACGAAGAGCTGCGCAAGAAAGGCCCGCAGCGGCAGGGGCAGGGCTGAGCCCTGCACCCACCGTTAAGGCCGCCCGCCGTTGGCGGGCGCGCCCCCTGCCAAGGGCCAAGGGTGAGCAGGACTGAGCCTTGCACCCAGTGAAAAGTGAAAACATAAGATGCGGGCTTTGCCGTGTTAGAAGGGGTAACGGCGAGACGGTGGCTGCATCGAGTGGGCGGTTGATACAATCGGGGCATGGACGAAAACGAATTTCGCGAGCGATCCGATACCGCCTTGAGCAAGGTCGCGAAATGGCTCGAGGGGCTTGACGCTGACGAAGTGGATTACACGACGGCCGACGGCGTGGTGACGATCGAGTTCGCGGGCGGCGCGAAGTTTATCCTGTCGCGGCAATCGCAGATGAAGCAGATGTGGCTCGCCGCCGGCGCGCAGGGATTCCATTACAGTTGGGACGGCGCGCGCGGCGATTGGCTCGACGACAAGGATGGCCACGAGTTGTTTCCACGTCTGGCAGAGGCGATATCCGAGCAGCTCGGGCATCGGGTGGAGTTCTGAATCCCAAGCGGCGGGGCGCGCCGGCTCAGACTTCGTCGCGGAGGATTCGCGTCGCGATTACCAGCGCGGTGGCGCCGGCCGTGGACATCAGGATGGCGCCGACAAAGTTATGCGCCTGCACGCCGAGCACCGCGAAAATCATCCCTCCGATCACTCCGCCGACCAGGCCGAGCGCTATGTCAGCCATCATGCCGTAGCCGTCGCCGTTGAGAATCTTTCCGGCCAGCCATCCTGAAACAAGTCCGATTAGAATCCATGCGAACATGATTCGCCTGTCCTCCATGTGGTTGGCTGCGGCGCGAGAAAGTTCGGCGTCGAGCCTTGATCCAAGAGAGAGCAAGAGCGTTGCCATCGCGGATGCGCGCGAATTGATGAGTGAATCGGGCGGTATTGCGGCCGGTATGATGCCGAATTTCGACTGCACGGCAGGATTGCGACTGCGGGGCAGAAGCCACGGTCGCTTTTGAGCGTCGCGGGTTGCGGGGGAAAGAGGATTAGCTAAAACTGATCGCCGCGATGGCGAATCGAGCAAAAATCAGGGGTGCGATCTCGGGATTCGGCGAGGTTGCCGCGCGGGCGCATCTCCCGGGTTGGCGCTCGCGCGAAAATATCGCGATCGGCGCGATCCACGATCCAATTGCGGAGCGCCGCCACGAGGCGATCGGGCTCATCAAGAATGTCCGGGTGTACGACGACCTGGAACTGATGCTCGACGGTGAGGCTCCCGACTTTGTCGATGTCGCGAGCCCGCCGGGGATGCATCATGCGGCGGCGCGCGCGGCGCTTAGAGCGGGCGCGCACGTGCTGGTCGAAAAGCCCTTGGCGCTGACGCTTGCCGACTTCGACGAACTAGCCGCGATTGCCGCGGCAAAACGGCGCGTGCTGATGTGCGTGCACAATTGGAAATACGCGCCGGCGTATGCGGCCGCGCGCCGGGCGGTCGAAGCAGGGCGGCTCGGCGAGGTTCGCTTCATGTCGATCGACCGGCTGCGCACAGAGCCTGCGGGCGCGGGCGGAAGCGGCGGCAAGTGGCGCGCGTCGGCGGCGTCGGGCGGAGGAATTCTGATCGATCACGGCTGGCATGTGTTCTACCTGATGTGTTGGATGCTCGGCGGGGAGCCGCCGGTGTCGATTTCGGCGCGGCTTGAATCGCCGGCGGGGGTGGAGGTTGACGACGTGGCCGACGTGCGAGTCGGCTTTGGGGCGGGGCGTGTGGCGCGTGCGCATCTGTCGTGGCGGGCACCGGTGCGCAAAACCTCGGCGCTCATCTATGGGGAGCGCGCGAGTATCGAGATCGAGGGGGATCGGGTGCGCCTGACTGATCGGTCGGGCAAGGCTGAAGACCTCTCAGTCGCTGACATCCCTGACGATTCGTACCATTCGGCGTGGTTCGGCGGAGTCGCGCAAGAGTTCGAGCGGGCTGTTTCCGAAGGCATCAACTCGCCGGTAGCTGCTGCAAGAGGCAATTTGGCTGAGGCGCGCGTCGCGCTGGCGCTAATCGACGGAGCGCGACGATCAGCTATCAACAACGGCGTCGAGATAAATATCCTGTAAAATCAAATAGTTAGAGCGAAATGTCTCACTAGGGACCTTTTGGCTCGAACTGATCGCCTGACCGATCGGACTGTCTCTCTTGACATTCGGAAGTGTGACGGTCAAGTTACCATTGACCGAAAGGTTAGCCGGATTATCGAGACGAGAAGCACTATGGGCGAATCGCAGGCCAAACAATCAGGCTCATCCGAGCCGCGCATACAATCGCAGGATTCGCGCGACGAGATTCTGAAGGCAGCGATGCAACTATTTTCCAATCGCGGATTCCACGAGACCTCGATGTCGGAAGTGGCGCGCGAGGCGCGGGTCAGCAAGGCGCTGATTTTCTGGCATTTCAAGACCAAGGAAGAGCTGTTCGTGGCGGTGCTGAACCGGCTGCTGGAGCCGTACTTCATCGATTTTGCCGAAGAAGCGGCGATGGACGAGCGGGCGCAGATTGAGAAGCTGGTGGAGGCGTACCTGCGGTTCGTGCGCGACAACGCAAGCTCGGTGCGTTTTTTCCTGGCGCAGATGCTCCACGACCAGCGGCTGTCCGAGAGTCTCAACGACCAGGTGCTCAAGCTGTACAGCGGATATCGCGCGATGCTGGTGGAACTGATCGCGCGCGCGCAGCAAAAGGGCATCTGCACGCGGCGGACGGCGCCCGAATCGGCGGCGGCGTTTCTGCTGTCGGCGCTGAACGGATTGCTGATCGAATACCTGTTCATGGGGCCAAACGCGGTCGATCCGGAAGGAGCAGTGGCGATGGTCGGGGAGTGGCTGTTCGGGGAACCAGCGGGGTCATCTTCATCGGAGGCCGGCGGCGCGCCGGCCTCCTGAATTTCTAACTCTTTACTTTCTTCAACATCCCAGGAGAACGCACAGGAATGCGCCTTCCACCGAGACAAATGATCGATCTGGCCCGCTACATGCGCGCGAAGAAGCGTTCGGGCGAGAAGTATTTTCCGCTGGTGCTGATGCTCGAGCCGCTGCATGCGTGCAACCTTGCCTGCATCGGATGCGGGCGAATCGTCGAGTACAAGGACACGATCCGCGACATGATGCCGCTGGACGAGGCGCTGCATTCGGCCGAGGAAGCGGGCGCCCCGCTGGTGTCGATCTGCGGCGGCGAGCCGCTGATGTACAAGTATATCGTGGCGCTGACGCGGGGGCTGATCGAGGATCAGAGGCGTCACGTCATGATCTGCACCAACGCGGTGCTGCTGGAGCGATTCGTCAAGCAGGTGGCGCCGAGTCCGTACCTGAGCTTCAACCTGCATCTGGACGGGATGCGCGAGACCAACGATCGCGTGACCGACCGGCAGGGGCATTTCGACATCGTGGTGAAGATGATCAAGATGCTGAAGGAGAAGGGTTACCGGGTGCAGACCAACACGACGGTGTTCCGCGAGACCACCAGCGACGAGCTCGAAAGGATGATCAAGTACCTGACGAGCCTGGAGGTGGACGGGATGCTGCTGAGCCCCGGCTATCACTACCAGGTGATGGGCAACGGCGACGAGTATCTGAAGAAAGACGAGATGCCCGCCAAGTTTTTCAAAGTCCGCGACATGGCCGACGACTACAAGATCGTCAACACGCCGATATACCTGGACTACCTGGTGGGCAAACGCGAGCTGCAGTGCAGTCCGTGGACGACGGTGACGCGCAATCCGCGAGGATGGAAGGGCCCCTGCTACCTGATAACCAACGGCCACTACAAGACGTTCAAGGAAATGCACGCGGCGACGGACTGGGAGTACTACCGAACCAAGCAGGATTTCCGCTGCCGCGACTGCAAGCTGCATTCGGGATTCGAGGGCACGGTGGCGCTTGATTTTGGCAAAAACCTCAAAGACTCGTGGCGGATGGTGCGGCATTACGTGGCATGAGGGAGCGCCTGCGCCTTCGACGCGGAGAGCGCTCGCGCGCAACTGACCAACCGACCTAGCCAAGCGGAAGAGGAACGATCGCGTGAGGAAAAATCCCGATCAGTTTTTCAGCTCTTCAGCGCCGCAGCCGAGCCGGAGGTCAGCGCCGCCGGCGGCGGGACAAGAGAAAAGAGAAATGTTCGACTTGCACAGCTATCTGAAGGAGCGCGCACAGATTATCGAGCGGGCGCTCGCTCAAAGCGTCGAGCAGCCGGCGGGCGCGGCGGCGCGCCTGCACGAGGCGATGCGCTACTCGCTGCTGGCAGGCGGCAAGCGGCTGCGGCCGGTGCTGGTGCTGGCGTCGTGCGAGGCGGTCGGCGGAAAAGCCGGGGCGGCGATGGGACTGGCGTGCGCGGTCGAGATGATTCACACCTACTCGCTGATTCACGACGACCTGCCGTGCATGGACGACGACGATCTGCGCCGCGGGCGCCCCACCAATCACAAGGTCTATGGCGAAGCGATCGCGACGCTGGCGGGCGACGCGCTGCTGACGGACGCATTCAAGGTGCTCGCGCGCTCGGCGGACGACGGCGCGCCGGCGGCGCTCGTGCTGGAAACGATCGCGGAGCTTGCCGACGCGGCGGGATCGGCCGGAATGGTCGCGGGGCAGGTGATCGATCTGCTGGGCGAGGGCAAGCCGAAGACGGTCGAGGAGCTCGAAGAACTGCACGGCAAGAAAACCGGGGCGCTGTTCCTGGCGTCGGTTCGCGGCGGCGCGCGCCTGGGCGGCGCGAGTGGGGCGCAAATCGAATCGCTCGACGCATACGCGCGCGCGCTCGGGCTGGCGTTCCAGGTGGTCGATGATCTGCTGGACGTTCAAGGCACGGCCGAGCAGATGGGCAAACGCACGCAAAAGGACGTCGAGCGCGGCAAGGCGACCTATCCGGCGATATTGGGAATCGAGCGCTCGCTCGATTTGGCGCGCGAGCTCGAATCGCGAGCGCATCGCGCAATCGCCGGTTTCGGGCATAGCGCCGACGCGCTGCGCCACATCGCAACCTTCGTCGTGGAGCGCAAGCTGTGAACGCGGCCGAAGCGTCGGTAGAAATTGCGGGGACGCATTCGCGCCAGGCCGTGCTGGTGGAGCCCGGACGGCTCGAATTGCGCGACTACGTCGCGCCGCATCCCGGGCCGGGCGAATTGCTGATTCAAATCCGCTGCGCGTTGAGTTGCGGTACCGATCTGAAAATGTTTCTGCGCGGGCATCCCCTATGGACGCTTCCGATTGCTTTCGGGCATGAGTTTTCCGGGGTGGTGGCGGAAGCAGGCGAGGGCGTGACCGCCTTCAAGCCCGGCGACGAAATAATGGCGGCGCCGACGGCGCCGTGTGGAATCTGTTTCTACTGCCAGCATGGGCAGGAGAATCTTTGCGACGATGCGGTCGGGCGGATGGTGCTCGGCGCATACGCGGACATGCTGCTGCTGCCGGCGCACGTCGTCGCGCGCAACACGTTCATCAAACCGGCGTACCTGTCGTTCGAAGAAGCCGCGCTGCTCGAGCCGCTTTCGTGCGTGCTTCACGCCCAGGAAATGGCGCGTCCCGAAAAGACCGAGACGGTGGCGATCATCGGCGGCGGCGCGTTCACCCTGCTGCACATGCTGGTGCTGAAGGCCGCGGGCGTGCGTGAGGTGGTGGTCGTCGGGCGAGACGCCCGGCGCCTGAAGTGGGCGCAGGAGAGGGGCGCGGACCGGGTGATCGACGCGCGCAGTGCCGACGCGAGCGCGGAAATCGCACGGCTCAACGGCGGCTTCGGTCCCGACCTGGTGATCGAATGCACGGGGCAGGTCGAGGGATGGCAGGATGCGCTGGCGCGGGTGCGGCGCGGAGGGCGGGTAGTATTTTTCGGCGGATGTCCGGCGGGCACGGCGCTCAGCGTCGATACGCGCCTGATGCATTACGACAATCTGACGTTGATGGCCCCGTTCCATTTTCGTCCGCGCGACGTGCGGCGCGCTTACGAATTGCTGGCGGGACGCACGCTGAACGCGGGCTCGATCGTCAACGCGCGAATGCGGCTTGGCGATTTGAGGGAAGTGTTTGCGATGCTCGAGCGAGGCGTGGCTCTGAAATGCGCCGTAATTCCATAGCGGAATGCGGCGAGGTCGCGGGGGGGGCACGCGGGATGCGGGGTCGGTTCAAGCAAGGGTGAAATATGAGTCAGGCTATTGAAATTGGAAGCACGGCGATTGCCATGTCGCCGCATGACGAGTTCGTCGCGAAGATTGATTACACGGTAGCTCGCGCGCAGCGCGCGCTTATCGCGCTGCAGAAACCCGAGGGCTACTGGCACGCGCCGCTGGAGGCGAACGCGGAGATGAACGCGGAGTTCATCATCTTCAATCATTTTATGGACACGGTCGATCTCGAGGTCGAGGCGCCGCTCAAGAAGCATCTGCTGGAGACTCAGAGTCCGGACGGGAGCTGGGCGCTTTACCAGGGCGCCGAAGGGCATCTGTCGACGACGATCGAAAGTTATTTCGCGCTGAAGCTCACCGGCATGCGCGCGGGTGACGAGCCGATGGCGGCGGCGCGGCGCTGGATCCTGTCCAAGGGCGGGATTGTGAACTGCGGGACGCTGGCGCGCTTCTACCTGGCGGCGATGGGACAGATAACCTGGGAAGCGACGGCTGCGCTGCCGGTCGAACTTGCGCTGTTCCCGAACTGGTTCCCGTTCAACATTTACGAGCTCGGCTCATGGGCGCGCGGAACGCTGATGGGACTGATGATGCTGCAGGCGGCGCGTCCCGAAAAAAAGATCGATTACCAGCGCGGAGTGCTGGAGCTGTTCATCCAGCCGCCGCATTTCACCAAGTTCAAACAGCCGCGCGGAAAAAAGCTGCTGTCTCTGCGCAACGCGCTGAACCTCGCCGACCAGGCGCTGCGCTTCTACGATCGGCACAAAATCAAATCGCTCCGCGCGCGCGCGCTGCGCCTCACGGAAAACTGGCTCGTCGAGCATCAGGATGCCAACGGCTCGTGGGGCGGAATCGAGCCGTGCTACCTGCTGAGCGCGATGGCTCTGAAAGCCAACGGCTACCGCAACGACCATCCGGTGCTGAAGAAAGCGATCGAGGCGTCGCACGAACTGATTTGGCACTTCAAGGACTCCGACATGTACATGCCGTGCGTGTCGGTCAACTGGGACACGGCGCTCGCGGCCCGGGCGCTGCTGGATTCGGGGTTGCCGGGCGACCATCCGGCGCTGAAGCAGACCTCGCAATGGTTTATAGATCATCAGATTTTCAAGAAGGGCGATTGGTCGGTAAAGCGGCCCGAGCTCGAGCCGGGCGGATGGGCGTTCCAGTTCTACAACGACTGGTATCCCGACGTGGATGATTCGGCGGTGATTCTCTCGGTGATGGCGGATTCGGCAGCCGATGACGCCGCGGGCAGGGAGCGCGCGATCCGCGTTGGTGCGAACTGGGTAATGGGAATGCAGTCGAAAGACGGGGGCTTCGCGGCGTTCGACGTCGACAACGATTCGACCTGGCTCAATCATTTGCCGCTCGCGGACGTGGAAGCGGTGACGGATCCGTCGTGTCCCGATCTCACCGGAAGGGTGCTCGAGATGATGGGGTCGGTCGGCTATCGCAGCGAGCATCCGGTGGCGAAGCGCGCGATCGAATGGATCAAGCGAAATCAGTCGCCGGCGGGCGGATGGTGGGGACGCTGGGGCGTCAACTATATCTACGGCACTTTCTCGGCGCTGTCGGGCTTGCGCGCGATCGGCGTCGATATCAACGAACCGTGGATCAAGCGGGCGGTCGAGTGGCTCAAGTCGAAGCAGAATCCTGACGGCGGCTGGGGCGAGAGCCCGCTGTCGGACAAGGATCCCGCGTGGCACGGGCGCGGCAACAGCACGGCGTCGCAGACGGCGTGGGCGCTGATCGGATTGATCGCGGGCGAGGCGGGGATCAGCGAACAGGCGGTGCGCGGCGCGCAGTGGCTCTCAGAGCGGCAGAACGATGAGGGCGCGTGGGACGAGAGCGAATCGACCGGCAACGGATTTCCTAATTATTTTTATCTTCGCTACCACATGTACGCGCATTACTTTCCGCTGATGGCGCTTGGGCGGTTGCGCCGGCGGCTGGTGGAGACGGCGTCGCATTGAGCGTGTCGCGATGAAGGCGATTTCAATTCTGGGCTCGACCGGCTCGGTCGGCGTTACCACGCTGGACGTGGCCGGGCGATTCAGCGACCGATTCCGCGTGGTCGCGATGGCGGCGGGGCGCAACCTGGATCTGATGACGGAGCAGGTGAAGCGCTTTCATCCCGAACTGGTCTCGGTGGCGACGCCCGAACTCGCCCGCGAACTGGCGGCGCGCGTCGGTGCGCAGCGCGTGACGATCGTGCATGGACTCGAAGGCGCGATCGCCGTCGCAACCCATCCCGCGGCGAAACTGGTGATGTCGGCGCTGGTCGGGGCGATGGGCTTGCAGCCGACGCTGGCCGCGATCAAGGCCGGCAAGGACATCGCGTTTGCCAACAAGGAAGTGCTGGTCGTTGCCGGCGAGTTGATCACCGCAGCGGCGAGGGAGAATCGCGTGCGGCTGCTGCCGGTGGACAGCGAGCACAACGCGGTTTTTCAATGCCTGGAAGGACGCGGGCGCGAGTCGTTGAAGCGGATCATTTTGACCGCGTCGGGCGGGCCGTTTCGCGAGCGGGCGGCCGACAGTTTCGAATCGATCACAGTCGAACAGGCGCTCAAGCATCCGACCTGGCGCATGGGCAGCAAGGTTACGATCGATTCGGCGACGCTGATGAACAAGGGGCTCGAGGTGATCGAGGCGCGGTGGCTGTTCGACCTCAAGCCCGCCCAGGTCTCGGTCGTGATTCATCCGCAGAGCGTGATCCATTCGATGGTCGAAATGATCGATGGCTCGGTGATCGCGGAGATGGCGATTCCCGACATGGCAATTCCGGTGGCGTACGCGCTCGGCTATCCGGAGCGGCTGCCGATGACGCATCTGAAGCCGCTGTCGCTGGCGGAAAATTCGCGCTTGACGTTTGAAGAACCCGACCTCGGACGCTTCCCCTGTCTGCGGCTGGCGTACGAGGCGCTCGCTGCGGGGCACACGATGCCGGCGTGCCTCAACGCCGCCAATGAGGAACTGGTGGCGGGCTTCCTGGCGGGGCGCGTGCGTTTCATCGACATCCCGCGCCATATCGAAACCGTGATGCAACGGCATCACAACTCGGCGGCGCGAACGATCGAGGATCTGCTGGAGACCGATGGATGGGCGCGAGCCGCGGCGCGCGAACTCATTGCAGCGCGGCCGGTCGCGGCCTGAGACGATGGCAAGCGTGCGGGCCAGCGTGCAAAGCGGAGGGACCTCGTACGTAGCGAGCGCATTGCGGGACGCGTCGCCGCCGCCGGGAGCATTCGACATGGCGGGCGCGTACCAGTTCTGCGCCCGGCTGGCAAAATCGCACTACGAAAATTTCACCGTTGCATCGTGGCTGATGCCGCGCGAGATGCGCCCGCATATGTACGCAATTTACGCGTACGCGCGGATGGCGGACGACTTTGCCGACGAGCATCACGACCTCGCGATGCTCGACGAATGGGAGCGCGAGCTCGACCTGGCGTACGCCGGTGCTCCGCGCCATCCGGTATTCATCGCGCTCGCCGACACGGTGCGCCGCTTCGATATTCCGCGCGAGCCGTTCAAGGATCTTTTGACCGCGTTTCGATCCGACGTGGATTTCAAGGGCTTCGACACGCTCGACGATCTGCTCGGCTATTCGCGCTACTCGGCGAATCCGGTCGGGCGACTGGTGCTTTACCTGTTCGGCTACCGCGACGCCGAACGGCAGCGCCTGTCGGACCTGGTCTGCACCGGATTGCAGCTCGCCAACTTCTGGCAGGACGTTGCAGTCGATCTCGGCAAGGGACGGATCTATCTTCCGCGCCGCGACATGGAACGATTCGGGGTCACGCCGGCGGACCTGGCCGCGCGCACTTCGTCGCGCGAGTTCGTGGAGTTGATGCGTCATGAGGCGGGGGTCGCGCGAGCGATGCTGTTTGAGGGGGGAGAATTGCACAAGCTCGTGGACAAGCGGCTGCGGCGCGACATCGTGATGTTCGCGGGCGGCGGGCTGGCGATTATCCGCGCGATCGATCGCGTCAACTACGACGTGTTCCTGATGCGTCCGGAACTGACGAAGCTCGACTACCTGAAACTCGGATGGAGCGCGCTGCGTGGACGGCTTGAAGCCTGACAGCATCGCCGCCGGGATCGAAGAAGCCGCCGGCCGCGATGGCGCGTCGCTGGACGCCGACTACGCCCGCTGCGCGCAAATCACGCGGCGCTCGCGGTCGAGCTTTTACTACGCGTTTATCCTGCTCCCGCCCGAGCGGCGCCGGGCGCTGTATGCCGTGTATGCATTCTGCCGTTTCGTCGACGATATCGCCGACGACGAGGCGATTCGCGAGCCGGCGATGCTGCTGCGCCGGTGGCGCGAGGAACTTGACCGTGCGTACGCGGGCGTGCCGACGCGCGCGCTCTTCCGCGCGCTCGCCGACAGCGCGCGGCGATATGCAATCCCGCGGGAGCTGTTCGAGGAGATCATCGCCGGCGTGGAGATGGATCTTTCGCGCAAGCGCTATCAAACGTTTGAAGAGTTGCGGCCGTACTGCTATCGCGTCGCGTCCGCGCTGGGCCTCATCTGCATCGAGATTTTCGGCTACCGCAATCCGTCGGCGAAGTTGTACGCGGAGAATCTCGGACTGGCGCTCCAGTTGACCAACATTATCCGCGACGTGGGCGAAGACGCCGCGCGCGGGCGCATCTATCTTCCGCTGGAAGACCTCGCGCGATTCAAGGTGAGCGAGGATGAAATTCTAGCGGGCGTGTACTCGCCCAACTTCGTCAGCCTGATGAACTTCGAGGCAAAACGCGCGCAGGAACTATACGCGAAGGCGCAGAGCGCGCTCGCGCCGGAGGATCGCGCGACGCTGCTGACGGCCGAGGCGATGCGGCTTATCTATGCCGCGTTGCTCGAGCGGATCATCAAGTCGAACTATCGCGTGCTCGACCGCCGCCACAGCCTGTCTGCGCCGCACAAGCTCTACCTGGTCGGCCGCGCGTGGGCGGCGGGCCGCTTCGGCGCACTGCACGGATGAGGGGGATGCGCGCGGCGAATTAGATGGCATCGGCGATGAAACACGCGGTCGTGATCGGCGCGGGCTTCGCGGGACTCAGCGCAGCGGTCGCGCTCGCGGAGCGCGGCGTGCGGGTCACAGTGCTGGAAGGAAAACCCGCGCCCGGCGGGCGCGCGTATTCGTTCGCCGAACCGGACACCGGAGATTTCGTCGACAACGGACAGCACGTGCTGATGGGTTGCTACGGCGAGACGCTCGATTTTCTCAAGCGGATCGGCGCCTACGACCAGTTGGTGTTTCACGAAGATTTGGAAATCGAAATGCTCGCGGGTCCCGGCCGCAGTGCGATCCTGAAAACGGCTCGGCTGCCCGGACCTCTGCACATGACGGCGGCGTTGCTCGGCTACCGCCATCTGAGTATCGCGGAGCGGATCGCTGTCATGCGCGGCGGACTGCGCATGCTCGCGATGAGGCGGTTTGCCGGCGGCGAATTGCGCCGCCTCACCGTTGCGCAGCTGATGGATCGTCTCGGGCAATCAGAGCACGCGCGCCGGTGCTTCTGGTACCCGATGTCGATCGCGACGCTGAACGACGAGCCGCAATCGTCGTCGGCGCTGCTGTTGGCCGAGGTGCTCAAGCGTGCGTTCTTTTCGCGCCGCCGCGACTCGGCGTTCGTTTATTCGCGCGTCGGGCTGAGCGACCTGTACTGCACGGGCGCGCAGCAAGTGATCGAGCGAGGCGGCGGGAGCGTGGTCTCGCATTCGATCGTGGAGATGCTGGAATTCGGCGATCGAGGCCGTGTCGCAAGCGTGCGTCTGCGCGACGGGCAGCGAATAGAGGCGTCGGACTTCATCAGCGCGGTGCCGGCGGCCCAGTTGCTGCGGTTCCTGCCCGAAAACGCGGTTGCCGATCCATTTTTCTCGCGCTTCACGGGTCTTTCGAGCTCGCCGATCATCTGCGTCCACGTGTGGCTCGATCGCGAAGTGACTAATTCACCGTTCATCGGTTTTATCGGCACTACTACGCAATGGCTATTCAACAAACGTCGAATTTTCGCGCAGCGCGGCGAGGCGCATCCGGGCTACCTGAGCTTCGTGATCAGCGGCGCGCGAAAGCTGGTCGATCGCAGCAACCAGGAAATCCTGGACATCGTGATTAACGATCTCCACGCGATGATTCCCGCGTCGCGCGGAGCCGGAGTCGTGAAGTCGCTGGTGCTCAAGGAGAAAAATGCCACGATGGCGCCGGACCTGCGGTCGCATGAGCTGCGTCCGACGGCGAAAACGCCGATCGCGAACTTCTTCCTGGCCGGCGACTGGATACAAACTGGTTTGCCCGCAACGATTGAGAGCGCGGTGATTTCGGGACGGGCCGCAGCCGCCGCCGTCTGCGGGCGAAGTGCTGAATAGCTGTTGAGTGAATGCGATGACTACTAAGTTAGCGCTGGTGACGGGCGGCAACGGATTCGTGGGATGCCACGTCGTGCGCGCGCTCCTTGCCCGCGGGGATCGCGTGCGGGTGATGGCGCGTGAGAACGCGGATCTGAGCGCACTGGTTGGCCTGCCGGTCGAGATCGTGCGCGGCGATTTGCGATACTTCGATTCCGTCGAGCGCGCGGTGAATGGGTGCGACGAGGTTTATCACGTCGCCGCTGATTACCGGCTGTGGCTGACCGATCCGGCGCCGATGTATGCGACCAACGTCGGGGGCACGCAACACATTATCCGGGCCGCAGCGAACGCGGGTGTTTCGCGAATCGTTCACACCAGCACGGTGGGGGCGCTCGGAATTCCGCACGGCGGGGTGGGGCGCGAAGACACGCCGTCGTCGCTTGCCGAGATGACCGGTCATTACAAGAGATCCAAGTACATGGCGGAGCAGGCGGCGCTGGAAGCTGCCCGCGCGGGCGTGCCGGTGGTGATCGTGAATCCATCGACGCCGATCGGCGCGCTCGACTTGAAGCCGACTCCGACCGGCCGAATCATCGTGGACTTCCTGAATCGGCGGATGCCGGCGTACGTGGAGACCGGCCTCAACATCGTCGATGTCGAAAATGTTGCGCGCGGCCATCTGCTCGCGGCGGAGCGCGGCCGAATCGGCGAGAAGTACATTCTCGGCGGCGAAAATCTCACGCTCCAGGAATTTCTCGGACGTCTCGCCATGATTTCCGGGTTGCCCGCGCCCAAGATGAGGATTCCATACGCGGTCGCGCTGGGGTATGCGCTCGGTGCCGAAGCGTTTGCGCGCACCGTCACACGCCGGGCGCCGCGGGCCAGCCTGACCGAGGTGCGGATGGCGCGAAAGCGGATGTTCTTCGACTCGTCGAAGGCGTGCGCAGAGTTGGGATATTCGCCGGGGCCGATCGATACGGCGCTGGCGTCAGCGATAGAATTTTTCAGATCCAAGGGGACGGCCAAGAGCGCCGCGTAAGCCACGCCATGCATTTACTACTATCCACGATCGCGCTGCGCCCGTACGTGTTCATCTTTCTGGTGAGTTTCTTGTGTATAGCGATCGTGAACTTCGGTTTGCGCACGACTGCCTTGTTTACTCTTCTGACCTACGCCGCCTCGCTGGCGTGCGAGTGGTCTTCAATCCACAACGGCTTCCCGTTCGGGCTGTATCATTATATTGGCGCGACCCGCGGGCGCGAGCTTTGGGTGTTCGGCGTACCGTTCATGGATTCGTTGTCGTTCACGTTCCTGGCTTTCGCCAGCTATACGGTCGCGCTGTTGCTCAGTTCGCCGTTGTACCGGCAGGGCGCTGATTTCCGGATTCTCGACACCTGGCAAATTCGCCTTGCGCCGCGAGTATGGCTGATGGCGGCGCTGTTCATGGTGATGGTGGACCTGGTGGTTGATCCGCTGAGCGTGCTCGGCGACAGATGGTTCCTCGGCAAAATCTTCTGGTACGATCGGCCGGGCCCGCACTTCGGCGTGCCGATCAGCAACTACCTGGGATGGTATTTCGTCGCCGCGATCACGATTGCGATTTTTCAGTGGCTCGACGCGGCGTTTAATCGCGGCCCGGCGAAGCCCGCTCGTTCGCTTCCCGCGCTGCGGTCGCGCGCGCTGCTGGGTCCGGCACTCTATGCGGGGATCGTGATCTTCGGAATTACGATGCTGTTCCGAATCAACGCGCCGGAAATCGGATGGGCTGCCGTGTTCATCTACCTGCCCTTCACGATCCTCGCGATTCATATCGTGACCCGCCGCGAATCCTGGGGTGACCAGGCGGCGATCGAGCGCCATCTTGCGGACTTCCCCTACGAGCGTGATCTTCCTGTCTGGAAGCCGGCGAGCGTGCGCACCCGTGCGCCGCACCTGCGCATCGCGGGCACAGACCACCGCCGGCGAGGCGCTTGAAGGGAATCGCGCTTCCAAATGTTTGCCGAGTGTGGCAAGCGTCGGTCATCCAGCTGTGACGCGGTAAACAGAGGTGACTTGGCATGCTGCTCAGGAACAAAGTTGCGTTGATCACGGGCGCGGGTTCGGGAATCGGGCACGCCAGCGCGATTCGGTTTGCGCAAGAAGGTGCGAAGGTGATGGTCGCCGACGTGCGCGCCGAATCGGCGAGCAATACCGCGGCTGCGATCGAGAAGGCCGGGGGTGCCGCGAAGTCGGTGTCGGTGGACGTGCGCGTCGGCGTCGAAGTCGAGCGGATGATCGATCAAACGGTGAGCGCGTTCGGCCGGCTGGACATCCTGTTCAACAACGCCGGCGTCTTCGTGCCCAAAAACGTGGTGGATACGAGCGAGGAAGAATGGGATTGGGTCGTGGACGTGTGTCTGAAGGGCGTATTCTTCGGCTGCAAGTACGCGATCCCGCAAATGATCAAGCAGGGCGGCGGCGTGATCCTCAACACCGCCAGCGGCGCGGGAATCAAGGGCATGCAAAACTGTAGCGCCTACCAGGCGGCGAAAGGCGGCGTCGTAATCATGTCGAAAGGAATCGCACTCGACTTCGCGCGTGACAAGATTCGATGCGTGTCGATCTGCCCGGGTTTGATCGAGACTCCGATCGCCCAGAATTGCAACTACGCGTCCGCGAGCGACTCGCAGTTGGGTTGGGAACGCGCCGCAAGCATGAATCCGCTCGGGCGCAACGGAAAGTCCGAAGATGTCGCTGCGCTCGCGGCGTTTCTGGCGTCGGATGAGGCGGGATTCATCACCGGCGTCGCGGTGCCGATTGACGGCGGGGTCAGCGCGGGCGCTTTCGCTCCACCGGCGCGCTAGTACGCCTGGCAGCCGCCGGGACCTCGCCCTCGTGCGCGATAGCCGTCAGTGCGTCGGCGATTGCGGTGGTTGCGCGCGACAGGTTGCGAATCATCCGCGGCAGCTTAAGCATCGTTGCCGGATTGCGCAGCAGGTAGGAGGTCGCGGCGAGCGGCCGGACGTTGCCGTCCTGGTCGGCCATCCCCGCGCCCACTACTTCCTCGTCAACTTCGTCGAGCACTGCCCGGATCGCGACGAACGGGATCCCGCGCGCCGCGGCCTCTGCGGCGAGCGCGGCGGTTTCCATGTCCACCGCGATCGCACCGGTACTTTCCTTCGCGCGCCGCTTCTCGGCGCCGGTGGCGAGCACGCGATGCGAGGTGAAAATCGCGCCGGTCGAGTACGCGATCCCCGCGATCTCAAGCGAGCGGCCGATCGCGCGGACGTGCACGTCGCTGACGGTCGCCGCTTGTTCGGCAACCTGGCCCCCGGCATGAATCGTCAGACTGCGGTCGCACAGCACGAGATCGCCCGGCTTAAGCCCGCTCGAAAGCGCGCCGGCGACACCGGTCCCGATTACCAGCTCGGCGCCGGGCATCAGATCGAACGCACGGCGCGCGGTATCGCTCGCGCGGCTGGGGCCGATTCCGTGGCCGACGACGGTGAAGTCTTTGCCGCCGAGCTCCGCGCGGAAGCCCTGCAAGCCGCCGAGCGCGAGCGGAGCGCGGCGGCTGAGCCGGCGCTTGAAAGGCGCGATCTCGCGCGCGAAGGCGTAAAAGAGAAGAATCAATCGCGTGGTCTCATTTTGGACTTTCCGGGCGCGTGCTTGAGCGAGCCATCCAATGCTAGCAAAATTGTGCCGGTGTTTTTGACTCTTTCAATGGCCCGGCAGCGCCGTTATCCGTCATCCGTGGCGACTCGCGGTGGCGCAGTTTGAAGCGCCTGATCGTTAACGCCGACGACTTCGGCTTGTCGCCCGAGGTCAACGCCGCCGTCGCGCGCGCGAGCCGCGACGGAATCTTGCGCAGTGCGAGCCTGATGGTCGCGGAGCCCGCCGCTTCGGCCGCGGCTCGAATCGCGCGCGAAAATCCTGCGCTCGACGTCGGCTTGCATGTGGTCGTCTGTCGCGGGCGCAGCCTCCTCGATGCGTCGCGGCTCGGCGCCGCGGTGCGCGCGTCCGGAGAGTTCATCGATAATCCGGTGGCTGCGGGGATGCGGTATTTCTTCGACCGATCGATGCGCGCTGCGATGACCGGCGAGCTGCGCGCGCAAGTCGAGCGCCATCTCGAGCTCGTCGGCTGCCTCAACCATATCGACGGCCACTTGAATTTCCACGTCCATCCGTTGTTCGCCGATATTTTGATCGACCTCGCCGTCGAATATAAAGTGCCATGCATCAGGCTTCCGCGCGAGTGCGTGATGACCACGCTTCGGCTGCGCCGGGACCATGCGCCGCGCAAGCTGGTCGAATCGATCATCTTCCGGATCCTGTCGCGTCGAACCAGCCGAATGATGGCGGAGCGCGGCCTCATCTCGACTGACGCGCTGTTCGGACTTCATCAGAGCGGCCACCTGAGCGAGGATTACGTCGTCGGCGCGATCGATCGTATCCGGGACGGCGCCACCGAGTTTTATTTCCATCCGGCCGCCGATATCGGCGGAGTCCCGCCCGCGGTCGAGGCGCAACTCGAGGTCGAGATTCTCACCAGCCCGCGCGTGCGCGACGCGATCGATCGAAACGGAATCGAGCTGATCACCTTCGCCGATCTTGCAAAGCGCAGTCCCGCCGCTTGATTCAACTCTGCATCCGGCGTTCGCTGTAACTCGTGCCAAACCAAAACTTCCCGAGCGGGGGGCCGGCGCCATGGCGCAGCTGAAGATTCGGCCTGCGGTGCGCGACGACCTGCCGCGCCTGACGGAAATTTACAACTACTACGTCGTCAACACCCCGATCACCTTCGACCTGGAACCATTGACGGTGCAGCAGCGCGCGCGATGGTTCGACGAGCATACAGGCACCAAACGCCGCCGCATGTTCGTCGCGGAAGACGCGGGCCGGGTCGTCGGCTATGCGTGTACGGAACCGTTTCGCGATAAGGCGGCGTACGACACCAGCGTTGAGACGTCGATCTACTGCGCGCACGACGCGACCGGGCGGGGAATCGGCGCCATGATGTATCGCGTCCTGTTCGACGCGCTGCAGAACGAGGACATCAATCGCTTGTTGGCCGGCATCACGATTCCCAACGACGCGTCGATCAAGCTGCATCGAAGCTTCGGCTTCACCGAGGTTGGCGTCTTCTCCGAATGCGGCCGCAAGCTCGGCCGCTACTGGGACGTTCTGTGGATGCAGCGCCCGCTCCGGCTCGACGCTGCGCCATAAAAACGATCGCGGTCAAGCTCGGCCCGCGTGGGCTGCTTCAGTTCACGACCGAAGCCAGCACCATGTCTGAGAGCCGCTGATGACGATCGAAACTGCGCGATTCCTCCAGCAGTCCGGAGGTCAGGCACACGAACGTCAAATCCCGCTCCGGATCCACCCAGAACATCGTCGAACCCGCGCCCAGACCGCCGAACGTCGAAGGCGACGCCGTCGAGCCGAACGGATGCGGGAAGATGCCGGTGCCGCGGATGAAGAAAGTCAGCCCGAGGCATGCGGGGTATTCGCCCCATCCGCGCGCCTCGAACGCATAGCTGAACAGATTATTCGGGAGCGTGCCGGTGTGATTCGTCGCCGCCAGCCGGATCGATGCCGGCGACAGCACTCGAGCTCCGTCGAGTTCGCCGCCGCGCCGGAGCATCTCAGCCCATCGCAAAATGTCGCCAGCGGTGGAAACCACACCGCCTGCCGGAATTTCAGCCTCTTCGGTTAGCAGCAGGTTCATCGCTTCGAGCAATTCGGGCTGGAACAGTCCGGGAGTTCGGTCCCGCACGACTACCGGAACGAACCGCGGCGCGAGATCTTTGCGCCGGCCGAGCGCGGTCTCCTTCATCGCCAACGGCCCAAAGAATTCCTGCGCCAGAATGTCGCGGAACGGCCGGCGCCCGCCGTCGAGCCGGCGCACCACTTCTGCCAGCACCGCGTGCGCGGTAATCGCGCTGTAGCTGACGGCGCTGCCGGGAACGGTATCGGGGACCTGCTGGCAGGCCGCCGCTACAAAACCTTCCAGGTTGCCGAACAATTCCGGCGGGAGCGCAGGCGTCGCCGACATCCCGGCCGTATGCGTCAGCATATGAGCAATCGAGATGCGCTGCTTGCCCTTGACTGCGAACTCCGGGATCACGTCCGCGACCTTGGTCGTCAGCATCAGCTCGCCCCGTTCCACCCGCGCCAGGACCGCTGCGGCGGTCATGGTCTTGGTGATCGACATGATCGCGAAGATGTCGTCGGTGCGCGCGGCGCGGTTGCTGGCCCGGTCGGCGAAGCCGACTGCCTCGTGCGCCGCGATCACTCCGCCCCGGGCGACGGCGTACACCGCTCCGTCGTAGCGGTTGCTCGCGACGTCATTGCGTATCGCGGCGGCGACCCGTTCCAGGCGTGATGGGTCGATTCCGAGTTCTGCGGGCTTGCCGGTCTTCATTGAATGCCTCCTGCTAAGGTCACAACCGAAATTTCAACATATAGCCTGAAGGCAAACTTAAGCCAGCGCCCGCGCCTCGCCGCCGAATCGATTGCTCGCGCCCCGGCGCGGTTTGAATTAGGCTACGGGTCTGCGGGGAGCGCCCCTCCCCGCGATTTTTTCACGCTCGATTACATGCAGTGAATAAGGAAGAGGGACCAGATGCACGATCACGATGGTGCTCCACTCGCTGATGCTCTGGGCGATTATCGCCTGCCGAAAAACGTCACGCCCAGGCGCTACGAAATTCACCTGACGCCCGATCTCAAGGCGTTCACCTTTCAGGGCGAAGTGAATATCGCGGTCGTCGTCAACGATCCGACCGACGATGTCGTGCTGAACGCGCTGGAGCTGGAAATCGACCGGGTGAGCGCCGAACGCGGTGGAGAATCTCTCGCCGCAAAGGCCGAGCTGGAACCGGCCAAAGAACGCGCGCATCTCCGATTCGCCCGCAAACTTTCGCCCGGCGAATGGACGCTGAAGATCGCGTTCCGTGGAACCCTGAACGACAAGCTGCACGGCTTTTATCGCAGCCAGTACCAGGACGCCTCGGGTAAATCCCACGTCGCCGCGACCACGCAGTTCGAATCCACCGACGCGCGCCGCGCTTTCCCGTGCTGGGACGAGCCGGAGCTCAAGGCGAGCTACAAAGTCACCCTGGTCATCGACGAGCACCTGACTGCCATCTCCAACGGCGGACAGGTGAGCGAGCGCAAGCTCGGGGGCGCAAAGAAGGAGGTCGCCTTCAAGGAGACGATTTCGATGTCCACCTACCTGGTCGCGTTCATCGTCGGCGAGTTCGACGCGACCGCGCCGGTCGATGCGGGCACGCCGCTCAGGATCGTTCACGTTCCCGGCAAACAGTCGCTGACCACATGGGCGCAGCAGATCGGCGCGTTCTCGCTCAAATATTTCGCCGAATACTACGGGCTTAAGTATCCCGGCGACAAGCTCGACCTGATCGCGATCCCCGATTTCGCCTCGGGGGCGATGGAAAATCTGGGCGCGATCACCTTTCGCGAGACCGCGCTGCTCGCCGACGAAAAATCCGCGTCGCGCGCCGAGCTCGAACGCATCGCCGACGTGGTCTCGCACGAAAACGCGCACATGTGGTTCGGCGATCTGGTCACCATGCGATGGTGGAACGGCATCTGGCTCAACGAGGCGTTCGCCACCTTCATGGAGATGCTGGCCGTTGACGCGTGGAAACCGGCTTGGAAGCGATGGGAGAGTTTCAGCGTCTCGCGCGCGGCCGCGATGGCGACCGATGCGTTGCGCAGCACGCGCTCGATTGAATACACCGTGCGCAGTCCCGAGGACTGCCGCGCGATGTTCGACATCCTGACCTATGAGAAGGGCGCCTCGGTGCTGCGGATGCTCGAGCAGTACCTGAGCGCGCCGGTGTTTCGCGACGGAATTCGCCTCTACCTGGGCAAGCATCAGTTCAGCAACACCGAGACCGGCGACCTGTGGGACGCGCTCGAGGCGGCGTCGCGCCTGCCCGTGCGCAAAATGATGGACTCGTGGATCTTCCAGCCCGGCTTTCCGATCGTCGAGGTGGCGCCCGCCGCCAACGGCCGCGGACTCAAGCTCTCGCAGCGCCGCTTCTTCTATCTTGCCGAAGACAACCACCAGCTCTGGCATGTGCCCGTGATGGTGCGCGCGAAGACCGGCCAGGGCGTCTCGACCCACAAGCTGCTTCTCACCACCGCCGACGCGACTCTCGATATCCCGGGCAAGCTCGAATGGGCGTTGTTGAACGAGGGCGGCCACGGCTTCTATCGCGTCCACTACGCGCCGGCGCTGCTCGCCGCGATCACGAGCAATCTCGGCGCGCTGGCGCCGATCGAACGCTTCGGGCTGGTCAGCGATACCTGGGCGGCGACCGTCGCCGGACTTGGCCCGCTCAGCGAGTTCCTCAAGATGGCGCGGCTGTTCACCGCCGAGACCGACATCAACGTGTGGCGCGCGCTGATCGGTGCGTTCTCGTACCTCGACCTGATCGCGTCCGACGCCGACCGGCCCGCGCTGGCCGCCACGGTGCGCGAGATCGTGGGTCCCGCCGCCGCACGGTTGGGATGGGAGCCAAAGTCCGGCGAGAGCGAGCTCGTGCGCCAGTTGCGCGGCACGCTCACCGGCGCGCTCGGCACGCTCGGCGACGATCCCGGGGTTCAGCAGCGCGCGGGCGAGCTGTACGCGCGCTTCGAGAAAAATCCCGAGTCCGCGGATCGCGACCTGATGCCCGCGCTGGTGAGCATCCTCGCGCATTGCGGCGACGCCGTGCGTTACGAGGAGTTCAAGCGAAAGTTCAAAGCGCCGCGCACGCCGCAGGAGGAGCAGCGCTTCCTGTTTGCGCTGGCAAATTTCCGCGACCGCGACCTGCTGAAAAAAACCATGGAGATGACGCTGGACGGGCAGGTCCGGACCCAGAATTCGCCGTACCTGATGCATTCGCTGCTGCTCAACCTCGCCTGCCGCTACCAGGCGTGGGACTTTGCCCGCGCGCATTGGGACGAGATGATTCAGAAGTATCCCGACAACGCGCTGCCGCGGATGTGCGAGGCCGTGGTCGCGCTCCTGGATCGCGAAGACGAGGTCAAGAAGTTCTTCGCCGAGCATCGCGTGCGGCTCGGCGGCAAAATTATCGATCAGCACCTCGAACGGCTAAGCGTCGCGGTCGGATTCCGCCGCCGCGAAGGCGCAAACTTGCCCGCGACGCTCAAGGGTTGAGCGGCACGCTCCGCCTCGCGCGATCGCTCACGCCAGCAGGCCCCTGCCCGGGACGTGGTTGACCTCCAGGCGGATGCCGTCGGGATCCTCGAACAGCACCGAATAATATCCCGGCGCCCACGGGGCCTCCTCCGGCGGATGTACGATCTTAGCATCGATCGTCTTGAGGAAGGCGTAAATCTCGTCGATGTCGCCGTGCTCGCGCGCGCGCAGACACAGGTGATGCAAGCCGACGCGGCGCTGCACGAATTTTTCCGACCGATGCTCGTCGTCGCCTCGGACGATTCCAAGCGCCGTCCTTCCGCCGACGCAATACAGCATCTGCTCGTTGCGAATCACCGGCTTGAGTCCGAGATACACGAGCAGCTTTTCGTAGAACGGAAAGCACGCCTCGAAATTGCTGACCGTGAGCATCACGTGCGCGACGCCGTTGATTTCCATTTCACTTTTCCTCTTCTTTCATTTCGGTGCCCGCAGTCGCCGCGCCGCTACAATCTCAAGTAATGCTTCAAGAGTCGGTTTTGGCGTGTTCGCGATCTGTTCTCCTGAACTCGCGACGTTTCACGTGAAACGTTTTCCTGAAAACCCCAGCAGCACAGCGGCATTTCCGGCCACTTCTGAAAAAAATGACTGCCATTGCACCTGGCCGTTGGCACCGCTGGCCAGTATTGAGCCGTTGGCAGGGACTGCGCCCGCCAACGGCGGGCGGCCTTAATACTGGGTGCAGGGGTCACCCCTGCTTTCACGTGAAACGCTCCGGCGCTCAGTGCCCGTGGATCATCCGCGCCGGCCGCGGTTGTTCATGGCCGAGAATCGGATGCGGCCGGTAGGGCTTCTCGAGCGCGGCGACCTCGTCAGCGGTCAGCTTTATATCGGCGGCCGCAATCGCCTCCTTGAGATGAGCGAGTTTGGTCGCGCCGATGATCGGTGCGGTGACGCCGGGCGCCTGCAGAATCCACGCGCATGCGATTTGCGACGGCGTGCCCCCGCGCTCCTTGGCGATCCGTTCGACCTCGCTCAGCACTTCGAAGTCGTACTCGCGGAAGTACATATTCTTGGCGAAGTCGTCGGTCTTGGCGCGCGCGGTCGGCCCGGCGCCGCCCTTGTCGCGATTGCCCGCCAGAAATCCGCGCGCCAGCGGGCTCCATGGAATCAAGCCGACGCCGTTGTCGATGCAGAGCGGATTCATCTCGCGCTCCTCCTCGCGATAGACGAGGTTGTAATGGTTTTGCATCGCGACGAACCGGTGCCATCCGTTTTCCTTCTGCAGCGCCAGCGCCTTGGCGAATTGCCACGCGGCCATCGAGCTGGCGCCCAGGTAGCGCACTTTTCCCGCACGCACCAGCGAGTCCAGCGCGTCGAGCGTTTCCTCGATCGGCGTGGTGTAGTCCCAGCGATGGATTTGGTAGAGGTCGATGAAATCCATCTTGAGCCGGCGCAGCGACGCGTCGCACGCTTCCAGAATATTCTTGCGGCTGAGCCCCGCGCGATTCAGTCCCGGCGCCATCGGGCCGTGCACCTTGGTCGCGACGATGATCTCGTCGCGGTTGGCCATCTCGCCGAGCCATCGCCCCGTGATCTCCTCGCTCACGCCGACTGAATAGACGTTGGCCGTGTCGAAGAAGTTGATCCCGGACTCGACGGCGGCGGCGAAATGCTCGCGCGCGTCGTCCATCGTCAGCACCCAATCGCGCCATTTCTTGTCGCCGTAGCTCATGCATCCGAGGCAGATGCGTGAGACGGTGATTCCGGTCTTGCCCAATTTTGAGTACTGCATGATTTCTCCGAATTGTTTTTTTGCTTTTTGTTTTTTCGTTGGGTTCCGGCTGCCGCGCCCGCAAGGCCAAAACTCCGGCGCTAGCTCGCGCTTGTCAAGGGCGGATTGAGGCGCGAACGGATGTCGCCGCCGTGGTCACGAATAAAATTTGCACGCACGTGCGCGCACAGAACGGCGTCGGTCAACACCGCAACCGATCAGCCGCCGCCGCGGTCTCAGCTGCCGCCGATCGTGGCCGTGCCCCTCAGTGGAATCCGGTGCACGGTTCCGGCACTCTCACTAATATTGAGTGTCCCGGCGAAGTTGCCCGCGACCGTTGGAGTAAAGGTAACGTTGACGGTGCACGTGGCGTAGGCCGCAAGCGTCGTACCGCAGCTCTTGGTTTGGGAAAACGCGGACCCGCTACCGCTGATCCCTTTAATCCCGATGGCCCCGCTAATCATGATCCCTCTAATCCCGGCTGGCACGCCGTTGGTGTTGGTAACATTAACGGTCTGGCTCGGGTTGTCCCCCACGGCGTAGCCATTGAAGGCCAGCGATGCGGGCGAAACAGTCAGCCATCCCGTCGCAGTCGAAACACCAGTCCCGGTGAGCGCAACCGCCACCACGCCCGAGGAAAGCGTGAAGCTCAGCGCGCCGGTACGAGTACCCGCCGCCGTGGGCGTGAAGTACACGTTCTCGATGCAGCTCTTGCCCGCGCCGAGCGACGTCCCACAAGTGCCGGTCTTGGTGAAATCGCCACTGATGGCAACGCTGGTAATGGACACAGCCGTTGTCCCGGAGTTCTTCAAGGTGACTGTTTGCGCCGGACTCTTGATGCGGAGGAGTTGCGAGGGAAAGACCAGGCTTTCAGGTGCAGCGGTAACTGTGGGAGCTGCGCTTGCCCCGGTCCCGGTCAAGCTAACGGTCTGCGGAGTCGCGTTGCTGGTAACGGTAAGGCTCCCCGTTTCGGGGCCGGTAACAGTGGGCGTGTACGTGACGGTAATCGTGCAACTAGTCTGCGGTGCCAGCGCGGCTCCGCAGTCGTTGGTCTGAGCGAAGTCACCGCTCACAGCGATTCCCGATCCCGAGAAAGTCAACGGGCCGGTACCTGTATTGCTCAAGTACACCAGCTCCCCACCGCTGGCGGTATTGATCAACTGGGGCTGGAAAGTGAGCGACGCGGGAGCAATGCCTGCTACCGGCGCGGTGCCCGTTCCGGTCAAAGCGACCGTCTGTGTGCCGGTGAAAGCGTTATCGGTAATCGTCACCTTGCCGGGTTGTTTCCCGGTCACCAGCGGCGCATAGGTGACGGCAATCGTGCAGTTTGACCCTCCGGGAAGACTCGTGCCGCAAGTATCGCTCTCCGAGAAGCCTCCCGTAGTCCCGATGCTCGCAATCTCGAGCGGCGCCTCTCCGAAGTTCGTAAGCACAACGTTCTGCGGCGCGCTTTCCGTTCCGGTATTCTGGTTAGCGAATGTCAGGCTCGATGGAACCAGCGTAACCGCCGGCACTGGTGTGGGCACCGGTACCGCGTAAATCCCTCCGGTCTGGGCCACAAGATTCGAGGTATTGAAGCCTGCCCCGGTTGCGATGTCGTCGAGCTGAACGAGGCCGGCGCCGCCCGACGACATCGTTCCTGCCACGAAAGTGGTGCCCCCCGTATCGACCGAAAGCCCTTCGACGGTCGTGCCGGTGTTGGTTGAGACCCAATTCGCGCCGGTCATATCATCGACCCGGATCACATTGGCGCCGTCGCCCACGACGATTCTTCCCGTGGGATCAAATGCGACGTGCGTCGGCGCTCCAAACGAATAGATATAGCCGTTGATGACCGGCGACTGCGTCAGCACGGTCCAGTTGGTTCCCGTCATGTCATCCATTCGGACAATGCGTCTGTTACCCGTGTCGGCAATGTAGATCTTGTCGGCGGCATCGACCGCAACACCTTGCGCCCCAATCAATTGATTCGTTCCAGTCCCCGCGGTTCCGAAGGTGGTCCAATTTGTCCCCGACATGTCATCGAAGCGCACGATGCGGCCGTTGCCGGGATCCGCTACGTAGATTCTTCCCCTTGAGTCGAGTGCGATGTCGGCCAGGCCGCCGGTGCTGAACTGCTTGGCGCCGCTTCCACAGGTGCCGAAGTTGGTCCAGTTTGCGCCGGTGATGTCGTCAATGCGGACGATGCGGCAATTGTAGGTATCCGCCACATAGATACGGCCGGACGCGTCCACGGTAACGCCGTGGGGGCCGTAAAAGTGATTGCTACCTGTGCCGGTGCTGCCCAGCGTTTGCTCATTCGTGCCCCAGAGGTCATCTGTCCTGACCAGCCGGGAAAAGGAGTAGTCGATAATGTAGAGCGGGGTGTAAGTCGAATTGACGCCCGCAGACGCGCAACACGCAGTCACCGCTCCCGAACCGATCTGCGCCGTGAGCGGGCCAATCTCCGCGTTGGTCTCCCCGTTAATCGCGGCCGAGACGCCGTTCACGGTCTGGGTTCCGGCAAAGTTGCCGGAGAAGCTGTAGTAGTAATGAATGTTGCCGCCGCGCCCTCCTCCCGAGGCGGTAAGCGTCAAAACCGCGGTGCTAAAGGGAGCCGCAACCGATGTCGTCCCGTCGGTTGACTGAAAGGCAAAGCTGCCTCCGCTGCAATAGTACTTAATGGCATAGGTGCCTGACGCTACGGAGGTGATCGGACAATCGATCGACAAAGTTCCCGCCGGACTGGCTACGGCGGATCCCTCCAGCAGGAAATCCGTGCCCAGAGACGCCGTTCCGCCCGTGCTCTTGAGCACCAGTTGGCTCGCGAAGGCGCCCGGAGCCGCGGAAATCGCGAGAAACGCCGCGGCAAGTGCGACGGCGATTCGGCGCCACGGCGATCGCGTTATTATGATGACAGGTCGATCAAGGGCCGGCAGGACCGCCCCAACGCCACTTCGAATTTTCATCCTCACTCCCCCGGATCTTTTGGAAAACGAGTGGAATCATTACCAAAAGTGGGTCCACTAATGACAGAATTCGCAACTATAAGTCAATTATTGCCGCAGCCGCTGCATAACTAATCCGGAATTTCCGGTTTAACTCTCAGATCCCATCGCGCTGTAAAGACCGAATCGGCGGTGCCGCGATGAGTCGAAAAGCTGGCGTCGCGATCGCGTCCGCGTAGTCCTGCCAGCCGATCGCGAACACGCAGCCGCCGGCGTTCGCCCTTGTCAAGGATTTCATTGCCTCGGCCGGCATATTAGGATGCAGGCAGCGCCGCTGGCCGATTGGTCAGGCGGAGATTTGTCAAAGATTAGCGAACCAAGCGGAAGGCGCTGCGGCCGCACAGCCGAAAAATGCGGCGCCGGAGGGAGTCTATGCGGGTCCTGTTGGTACATCCGAGTCCGCTCATGTACAGCGAGATTTACTTGCGGCTCGAACCGCTCGGGATGGAGCGGGTGGCGGCGGCGGTGCGCGAGGCCGGCCACGACGTCAGGATTATTGACCTCCAGATCTTCAAGCATCGCGATCTGTATGCCGAGCTCGAGAGCTTCCGCCCCAACGCGGTGGGCTTCTCGCTCAACTATCTCGCCAACGTGCCCGAGGTGATCGATCTCGCCAAAGAGGTGAAGCGGCTGAGGAAGGATTGTTTCGTCTTCAGCGGCGGGCACAGCGGCTCTTTCGTCGCGGACGAAATCATCGAGCATGCGGACGGCGCGATCGACGCGGTCATCCGCGGCGAGGGCGAGACCGCGACGCCGATGATTCTCGACGCGATCGGCACCGGCTCGATCGGGAAGGTCCCCGGAGTGATGACGAGGCAGGGGATGGGGCCGGCGCCGGTGATGCTCGACGATCTGGACAAGTTTTTTCCGGCGCGCGACCTGGGACGCCGGCGCAACAAGTACTTTATCGGCGTGCTCGATCCGTGCGCGTCGATCGAGTTCACGCGCGGATGCCCGTGGGATTGCTCGTTCTGCAGCGCGTGGACGTTCTACGGCCGCAGTTACCGCAAATCCACGCCGGAAGCCGCGGCGGAAGACATGGCGTCGATCAAGGAGTCCAACGTCTTCATCGTGGACGACGTCGCGTTCGTCCATCCCGAGCACGGGTTTGCGATCGGCCACGAAATCGAAAAACGCAAGATCAAAAAGCAGTATTACCTCGAGACCCGCGCCGACGTGCTCTGCCGCAATCCGGAAGTGTTCCGCTACTGGCGCAAGCTCGGCATGGAGTACATGTTCCTCGGCCTGGAAGCGATCGATGAGGAGGGGCTGAAGCTGCATCGCAAGCGCTCGTCGATGGACGTCAACTTCAAGGCGCTCGAAGTCGCGCGCGAGATCGGCCTGACGGTCGCGGTCAACCTGATCGCGGATCCGTCATGGGACAAGCGGCGCTTCGAGGTGATTCGCGAGTGGGCGATCAGCGTCCCGGAGGTAGTTCATCTGACGGTCGCGACGCCGTATCCCGGCACCGAGCTGTGGTTCACGGAATCGCGCAAGCTGACGACGCTCGACTACCGGCTGTACGACATCCAGCACGCGGTGCTGCCGACCAAGCTGCCGCTGTTGCAGTTCTACCAGGAGCTGGTGAAGACGCAGGACGTGCTCAACCGCAAGCATCTGGGGTTCGCGGCGCTGAAATCGGTGGCGTTGATTGCGGGCAAGCTCGCGCTCCAGGGGCAAACCAACTTCATCAAGATGCTGTGGAAGTTCAACAGCGTGTACAATGCGGATCGGCAGCTGGCAGAGCATTCGCGGCCGATCAAGTACGCGATGCGCCCGCCGTCGATGCATAGCGAAGGGCGTCCGTCGGCCGACAAGCTGTACATTCACATGCCGAAGCCGTCGCATCCGGAAACTGTGGCCTGATCCGCGCTCGCTCTCGTTGAACAGCTACATCCGCGCCGCCGATTCCCCAGGCGGATCGAGGGCGGGAGGCATCCCATCCGGCAGGCAAGGATTGACAGAGTGACTGAACGCCAGTCACTATCGGGTTCGAGTTCATTTGCGGCGGGACTCGGGGCGGAATGAGAATCACGAATGCGAAAAGCTGAAGGGCGAAGACCAGTTCGACGAAAGGTGGGGAGTTCACCACGCGGCGCCGCTGCCGCACGGACCAAGGCCTCCGATCTTCGCCGGCGCGAGCTCATGGATGCCGGCGAAAGGACCTTTGTCCGCAACGGTTTCGCATCCACGACGATCGAAGAAATCACGCACAAAGCGGGCGTCGCCAAGGGAACGTTTTATCTCTATTTCGATTCCAAGGAAGCTATACTTGCCGCGCTTCGCGACCGCTTCATCGAGGGCTGCCGCGGGCGAATTGAAGCTCTCGCATCGCGGCTCCCGGCTACGGACTGGGCAGGCCGATTGGACGCGTGGGTGGAAGGCGGGATACGCCACTACCTGGACCACGTCGCGCTGCATGACGTTCTGTTCCACGCCGGCAATCAAAGGCATGGTTCAAAGGCGCAGAACGCGGCGGTCGGGGAGCTTGCCGAGCTAATCCGCGCGGGCGATTCTGCCGGTGCATGGCGCGTCGAAAGTCCCGAGCTGGTCTCGGTGTTTCTGTTCCATGCGCTCCATGGAATCGCGGACCAGATCCAGGGCACCCGGCGGTCCGAGCACAAGGCTGCGATTCGTTTGACGAAGACGGTTGTGCGCAACGCCGTCGGTATCCCGGCGAAAGCCGCGAGCCGCCGGGTCCTTAGCCGTTCTTGAGCCAGATGAAGTCCACCCGGCCGGACCGATCCGAGTAGTGGACCTTGACCAACCCGGCCTTCGCTGCGATGGACTCGAGCGCGGCCACCGACGGAAATCCCATCACGCGAAAGAGGCGGATGATCCTGGCCACCCAGGGCGAAAACAAATGATCGCTGTAGATCAGGTAGCCGCCGGTTCGTAATACGCGCACCATCTCGGCGAGCGCCCGCTCCCAGTCGGGGATGTGATGGGTAGCCATGCTGGTTGCCACGATATCGAACTGGCCGTCGAGAAAATCCAGCCTGGTCGCATCCATTACCCTGAAGTGCAGATTCGGGCGCGCTGGTCCGGCGTTGGCAGCCTCGATTTGTTTCGGATCGAGATCGACTCCCGTGACGTCGAGATTGCTTGCGCCGGCGATCTCGCGCGCGGCGGCGCCGACGCCGCATCCAACGTCCAGGTATCGCCACCCGGCCTGGTGGTTAACACGGCCCAGCAGTTGCTGGGCGCGAGCGACGACCGCGCGCGTATGCGCGGGGTTGTTTACGAAGTATTTCTCGAATGCCGTCATCCTCATAACCTGAGCTTATGACTGGCGGTCAGTCACGTGTCAAGGGATATCCGCTCCGTCCGGCGGACGCCCTTGACGGTCGGCTCGCGCAGCATTTGACGTTTGCGCTTGCGGGCGCGGCGGGCGCAAAATCTCAGCAGTCAGCAAACGTTACGGATCGCGCGCATCACGAGGATCAATCCGATGGCCGAGAATCGCAGGCGAAAATTCTGGGGATGGGGCTATGAGGACCAGGGGCTGACTCCCGAGCAGCAAAACCATGTGGCCGAGCGAATGGCCAAGCGATTTGGGCTCGGACCAATTGAGATCACGCCGGCGCCAAAGGAAAGCGAGCTGAACTTGCGCGCGCCGCGGGTGAAGCCGCCGGCCGCGCTCGAATCGATTTGCTCGACCAGCACCTACGATCGCGCCGGTCACACTTACGGCAAGGGGTCGCGCGATCTCATGCGGGCGTTCCGCCGTGACTATCCGAATCCGATCGACGTCGTCGCGTTTCCGCACGATGAGAAAGAACTGATTGAGGTGCTCGAATGGTGCGACGGCGCGCAGATTGCCGCGGTGCCATACGGCGGCGGCTCGAGCGTGGTCGGCGGAGTCGAAGCACCCGAGGGCGACCGCTATCGCGGCGCGGTCTCGATCGATCTGATGCATCTGGACAAAGTCGTGGAAGTAGATGCGGTCTCGCGCGCCGCACGAATTCAGGCGGGGGTGTACGGACCCGCGCTCGACGCGCAGTTGAAGCCGGCGGGACTTACGATTCGTCATTTTCCGCAGTCGTTTGAATTTTCGACGCTCGGCGGATGGATCGCGACGCGGTCGGGCGGGCATTTCGCGACGCTGTACACGCATATCGACGACTTCGTCGAATCGCTACGCGTCGTGACTCCAACTGGAATCGTGGAATCGCGCCGCTTGCCCGGCTCGGGCGCAGGTCCCAGCCCGGATCGGATGTTCATCGGCTCCGAAGGAATTTTCGGCATCATCACCGAGGCCTGGATGCGGCTTCAGAATCGGCCGACGTTTCGCGCGGGCGCGTCGGTTCCGTTTCCAAGCATGATCGAGGCGGCGGAGGCGGTGCGCCAAATTTCGCAGGCCGGGCTGTATCCCGCGAATTGCCGGGTTCTCGACGAAGGCGAGGCCTTCAATTCCGGCGCGGGTAACGGCGTTGACGCCGTGCTGATGCTCGCATTCGAATCGGCGGACCATCCGCTGGATACATGGATGAAGCGCGCGCTGGAGTGCTGCGCGGATAACGGCGGAAAAATTCCGGCGGAAGCCGCGAAGACTCGCACCGACGCCGATGCGACGCACGAAGGATCGGCCGGAGCGTGGCGCAACGCGTTTCTGAGCGCGCCTTACCTGATGGACACGCTAGCCGCAATGGGAATGGTGAGCGACACGTTCGAGACCGCAATCACGTGGGAGCGGTTCCCGGAATTTCATCGCCAGGTGATGGAGTGTGCGCGCGACGCAATCATGCGGGTGTGCGGCAAGGGCGGGGTCACGTGCCGATTTACCCACGTTTATCCCGACGGGCCGGCGCCGTACTACACGGTTCTGGCGCCGGGCAAACGCGGCTACGAGATCGATCAGTGGGACGAGATAAAGGCGGCGGTCTCGGATAAGCTGATAGCGCTTGGCGGCACGATCACGCATCATCACGCGGTCGGCCGCTATCATCGACCGTGGTACGACCGCCAGCGTCCGGATAGATTCGCGCGCGCCCTGAAGGCGGCGAAACGAGTGTTCGATCCGCGCGGCATTCTCAACCCGGGCGTGCTGATCGATCCGGACTGAGCGGCGCGCGGGCCTTAGTCGTCGAGGTTGAGCTGTTTTTTCGCCGCGTCGCTCATCATGTGCGGCGTCCATGGCGGATCCCAGACGATCTCGACGGATGCGTCGTCGCAGCCGGGAATGCCGAGCAGCTTGTCCTGGATCTCTTGCGTGATCATCATGCCCATCTGGCAGCCCGGCGCCGTGAGCGTCATCGTGACGTTGATGACGCGGTTGTCGATCGCGACGGCGTAGATCAGTCCGAGGTCCACGAGATTGACCGGAATCTCCGGGTCGTAACACTCGCGCAGCACTTCGTAAACGTCTGCTTCGGTCGGTGCGGGCGAATTCTCCATAGCGCAGTGTCTAGTATATAAGAGGGTGGGGTGTGCGTGAAATCCGCGGTCGAGCAATATGCGGCGCGCGCGCCTCAAGCGGAGGTCCGAGATGCCCGACAAGGAAGAACTCTACGACCAGGCGATCGACGCATACGCCGACGACAAGTTCGACGAAGCGATCGAGCTGTACCGGCGAGCGCTTGAAATCGATCCGAAATACGGCGATGCGATCCACGGAATGACGATGTGCTATCAGGCCAAGGGAGACCTCGACGCGGCGATCGAGCTGACGAAAAAATATATCGAACAGGAGCCGGAAGACATCCTGGCGTACACCAACCTCAGCATGTTCTACCAGAAGAAGGGGATGGTGCCGGAAGCGGAGGCGGCCGGCGCCCAGGCGCGGCGGCTGGACTGGAAGCGGCAACTCAAGGAAGGCAAAAAGTAGGGCGCGATGAAGCTCAAGGACAAAGTTGTACTGATTACCGGCGCAGGCTCGGGCCTCGGGCGCGAGATGGGACTGACGTTTGCGCGCGAGGGCGCGAAGGTGGGCGTCAACGACATCAGGCCCGAATCGGCGCAAAACGTGGTGACCGAAATCGAGCGCGCAGGCGGGGTGGCGCGGCCGTTCGTCGCCGACGTGTCGAGCAGCGCGGCGGTCGCCAGGATGTTTGCCGAGTTCATCGCCGCGTTCGGGAGGATAGACATCCTGATCAACAACGCGGGGATTGGACGCGCTCGCGAGACGACCGAGATAACCATGACTTACCAGAAGACCGACGAGGACTGGCACAAGATGCTCGCGACGCATCTCGACTCGACGTTCTACTGCACCCGCGAGGCGCTCAAGCTGATGATCCCGAAACAGTCGGGACGCATCATCAATATGGGCTCGGTCGCCGGCACCACCGGGCTGGCCTTCGCGTCGGACTACTGCGCGGCGAAGGGTGGGATCATCGCGTTCACCAAGTCGGTGGCGCGCGAAGTGGTCGCGATGGGGATTCTGGTCAATTGCATCGCGCCGGGATTCATCGACACGCCGATGACCTCGATCATCGAGGGCGAGTTCCGCAAGCAACTGGTGGCGATGACGCCGATCGGGCGCTTCGGCGAGCCGGGCGACATCGCGGCTGCGGCGCTCTTTCTGGCCTGCGACGATTCGAAGTTCATGGTCGGCCAGGTGCTCAGCCCCAACGGCGGCTTCGTGATTTGAACTCCGAGGATCGAGCCGGACCGGCTGGATGATCCCACGATGCTGACGCGGTGCGCGGGAATTCTGATTCCACTGTTCTCGATCCGCACGCGCAACAGTCTCGGACGCGGGGAGATACTGGATCTCGCGCCGATGATGGATTTCGCGCTGTCGATGGGTCATCGCGCAATCCAACTGCTGCCGCTGGACGAGACCGGGCCCGACGATCTCAGCCCGTACAGCGCGACGAGCGTGATGGCGATCGATCCGATGTACATCTCGATTAGCGGGTTCGGCGGCGTCGGGCGGGTGGTGCTGGGGCGCGCGCGCGCGGCGGTAGGGAAGGGGCGCTTTGTGCCGCGCCGCGTCATCCGGCGGGAAAAATTTGCACTGCTCGAGCGCGCCTACCGGGCCAGTCGAGCGCGTGGCGGACGCGGCGAAGGCGCGCAACTCGAGGCGTTCCTCGAGGCCAACTCGTACTGGCTTGGCGACTACGCGATGTTTCGTGCGCTCAAGGAGCGCTTCAACTGGAGCAGTTGGGAAACGTGGCCGGCGCAGATTGCCGAGCGCGATCCGGCCGCGCTTGAATCCGTGCGCCGCGAACTGGCCGAGCCGATCGAGATGTACCGCTATTGGCAGTTCATCGCGCACCGACAATGGTCGCAGATGCGCGCCTGGGCATCCGCGCACGGCGCGCTGATTGGCGGAGACCTCGCGTTCTCGCCGCAGCGCGACAGCGCCGAGGTGTGGGCGAACCAGGACGAGTTTGATCTGTCGCGCACCGTCGGCGCGCCGCCCGACGCTTTCAACCCCAAGGGACAGCGATGGGGCCTGCCGACCCCCAACTGGAATCAGATGCGCGCGCATGGATTCAAGCTGCTGCGCGCGCGTGCGCGCCGGGCCGGTTCGCTTTACGATTTGATTCGAATCGATCACGTCGTCGGGCTTTATCGAACTTTCAATTTCGGTCCGGAACCGGACGCGGAGGGAACTTTCACGCCGGCGGACGAAACGGAACAGAGGCTTCAGGGCGAAGAGGCGATCGGCGCGATCAAACAGGAAGTCGGCGCGGCGGAACTGATCGCCGAAGACCTGGGCACCGTGCTGCCGTGGGTGCGCGAATCACTCACCCGCCTGAGAGTGCCCGGCTACAAGGTGATGCAGTGGGAACGCATCAACTGGGGCCAGCCCGACGAATCATTTGTCAGCCCCGCCACCTATCCCGAACTGTCGCTCGCGACTACGGGTACGCATGACACCGAACCGCTCACCGTGTGGTGGGGCGCGCAGCCGGTTGCCGAGCGTGAGAAATTCTTGCGCGCGCTCGGTCTCGAGAGCCGGGTGAATCCGCGCCCGGCGCTTGGGGAAGCGGCGCGCGGTGCGATTCTGGCCGCGCTGTACGCGGCGCCGTCGCAGCTCGTGATAATTCCGATCCAGGATTTGTTTGGATGGAGTGCGCGAATCAACCGGCCCGGAACGATCAGCGATTCGAACTGGACCTATCGAATGCCGCTGACACTGGAACGAATGCGCCACAGCCGCGCGATACAGTCGCGCGTCGCCAAGCTGCGCGAGATCGCCATCCGCAGCGGACGCTTCATCAGCTAGATGGCGCAATACTCTGCCGTCGGCATCGATCGCGGCCGGCGCTCAAGTTGTGGCGCGCCCGCCGCTTGAACTATAAGCAACACTTGGCTGCGAAATCTGATCGGCAATACTCGGGGAGCAACCGTCAATTGAGCCAGGCCTCGATCAACCGCGCGCTGAAATTCGCCATTCTTGCCGCTGTTATCGCGATCGTGAATGGATGCGCTGCGCGACAACCCTCGCCCGCGAAGCCTGCGCCCACAGTCGCCGCCGTTCCGAGCGCGAAACCAACGCCTACCGGCGCCCCACTGGGCACGCATGCGCCGTACGCGATCACGGCGGGCCTCGACGGCAATCTGTGGTTCACCGAGTACCAGGGCGACGGCGTTTGGCGGATGACCCCGTACGGCGCCAGCAAACGCTTTCAGATCGATCCCGACGGATTCGCCGAACGGATCACCGCGGGCCCCGACGGCGCGGTCTGGTTCACCGACGCCGCCGGCAACCGGATCGGCCGCGTCGCGTCCGATGCAAAAATCGCGTACGTCAAATTGCCCCACTCGGGCAGCGGACCGGCGGGAATCACCTCGGGCCCCGACGGAAATCTCTGGTTCACTGAACACTCGGGCGATCGCATCGGGCGGCTCAGCACCACCGGCACTCTGACCGAGATCGAGCTGCCCAAGGGCACCGGCCCCGCCGAAATAGTCGTCGGCAGCGACGGTAACCTGTGGTTCGCCGAGGATAAGGTGAATCGCATCGCGCGCGTCACCGTCTCGGGCGCGGTCAAGGAGTTCCAAATCCTGACTCCCGACAGCCGCCCCGCGATGATGACGCTCGGCGCCGACGGCAACGTCTGGTTTACCGAACCGCGGGCCAACAAAATCGGCAAAATCACGCCTGGCGGCTACATCCTGGAGTTTGCATTGCCCAATCCCGGCGTGCCGCTCGGAATCGCCGCGGGCGCCGACAAGAACCTCTGGGTCACGGTGGTTCGTGCGCGGCTGATCTATCGCGTGACGCCGAAGGGAGAGTTCACGCCGTTCCCCACACCGGAAAAGTCAATGGCGACGTTCATCACGACCGGTCCCGACGGCAGACTGTGGTTCACCGAGCCCAACGGCAAGATCGGCCGTCTCACGACCTCGGGAGAGGTCAGGGAATTCGTCTTCGCCGATCCCTACGGCGAGTCCAAGTGAGCGCGGATACGCCGGCCGCGGCGCAGACGATGGCGCGTCTGTTCCGCTCGCCGGGTTTTGCGCTATAAGCGCCCTATACGAACCAAAACGCTGGGCGCGTTTGGATTCCGGCATTATGCCGCAAGGGAGATATTGAGCAATGGGCAAGCTCGACGGGAAAGTAGCCGCCATCACCGGCGGCGGTCGCGGCATCGGCCGCGGCGTCGCGAGGGCATTCGCCGCGCAGGGATGCGCAGTGGTAGTCAACGATCTTGGAGTCACGGTCGCGGGCCAGAAGGAAACTCAATCGCCTGCCGACGGCGTGGTCAAGGAAATCAAGGCCGCGGGCGGCAACGCCGTTTCCAATCACATGGATATCGCCACCGTCGAAGGCGGCGAGGGCCTCATCAACCAGGCGATCAAGGAATTCGGCAAGCTCGATATCCTGGTTAACGTCGCCGGCATCCTGCGCGACCGCATGATCTTCAACATGTCCGAGCAGGAATGGGACGACGTGATCCGCGTGCACCTCAAGGGGCACTACTGCACCATGCGTCCCGCGTCGGCGTACATGCGCGAGCGCAAGTACGGCAGGATTATCAACTTTTCTTCCAATTCCGCCCTGGGCAGTCCCGGCCAACCCAACTACGCCGCCGCCAAGGCGGGAGTCCTGGGTCTGACGTACTCGAGCGCGAACTCGCTGCACAAGTATGGAATCACGGTGAATGCGATCATGCCGGGAGCCGCGACGCGCATGACCGACACGATTCCCGCGGGCAGGATGCCCGGCGCAACCGGAATCCCGCAGTCCGAGAATGTCGAGGGCACGCCGCGCGATCCCGCCAACGTCGCGCCGATCGTGGTTTTTCTCGCCAGCGACGATGCCGCGAACGTCACCGGGCAATGCTTTGGCGCGTCGGGCTTTCGCATCATGCGCTATCGGCACATCGTTCCCGACAAGATTCTGTATAACAACGGCCCGTGGAACGTTGACGAGCTGTTCGAGCGGCTCAAATCCACGCTGATGATCGATCTGAGCCAGCCGCGAATGTAGCCGGCGTCGCGATCTAACCCGCCGTCAATGACCCTGCGGCTTGGCGGCGGGCCGTTCGATGTCAAAACTCGCGTCGAGGAATCTTATAACTCGCGCGGCGTACCCTTTGGGATCCTCGAAGATCGCATCGCCGTGGCCGGCCGACGGCACCGTCCACATCTGCGCGTTGAAGCCTGCCGAGGCGAGCAGCGCTTTGCCGTCGGCAACCGGCGTTACCTTGTCGTTGCGATTCTGGATGATGAGCAATGAGCAAGTGCCCAGGTTGCCCGCGTCTATCTCCGGCGAAATCTTGTACAGCGGGCGCCCGAACCATAGCTGCGCTTCCCACATTACCGTGCCGGCGAACGCGGGATTGAGGCGTGAGATCGACGGGCTGCGCATGAACAGTTGCGCCAGGTTCGCGTAGGAACTGTCGGCGATGATTGCAGTAAAGACCTGGTGCTCGGCCTGCGCCATGACCGCGCCGGCGGCGCCCTCGGATATTCCGAGCACGGCAATTTTGTCGAAGCCGTCGTCTTTAAGCGTGCGCGCGGTCGCCAGCGCGAATTTGCGCTTGAGCATTCCCCAGCTGATTCCGTAGCTCGGATTGTTGGCGCTGTAGCCTGCGACTACGGTGTAGCCGGCGCCCAGCAGAAACTTGGCGTACGGGATCATCGCGGTTTCCGGCACTGCCGCCGACGGCAGGATCACCACCACTTCGCGGCGTTTGCCCGGAAAATACCATCCGACCACGCTGACCTTGCGGTGGCGGATACCATCCTCTTCGACCACACCGCAGTCCAACCGCTCCGGCTCGACGCCGAGCGCGGCCCCGATGTCCGTCATCGAGCCGCGCTGGAACGCCGGGACATGTTGTCCAAAAATGTCGTGACCGCTGTGACGGAGAAACTCCGGATACATCAACGATCGCGCGACGAACAGGGCCGCCCCCATCCAGAGAATAATCGGGACGCTCAGCAGGATTGCGCCGATGCCAAAGATGCGCCGCCCCCTGCGCCTGCGCGCCGCGGGCGAGGATTCAGAAGGTTCGCTCATTCGCTATGCTTGTGCACGATTACACGCGCTACCGCAAGACTTCACGCGATTATCACTTTTTCTCCGTTTCCCGTCATCGTAGAATCCGGAAATGAACAATCGAACGTTCGTCGTCTTCGCATTCGCGATCACGCTGATTGCTCTGTTGGTCGCCGCGTCGCCCGCCGGCGCCACGCCCTGGATCAACGGCGACTACATTGCCCGGTGGGTCTTTTGGGGCCTTCGCAGTCAAATGTCGCCGTCCGACGACTACAAATTGTTTCCTTACCGCACGATCGACAACGCGCCGCCCGCGTATCAATTTCCCCGCGCGCCCGGCGGCGCCCTCCCGGTCGAGGTGGAGTACAAGGACGGCGGCGCGATCAAACACGTCGCGCTCGACGAGTTGCTCGAATCTACCGGTACTCACGCCTTCATCGTGATCAAGGACGGCAAACTTCTCGACGAGCGCTACCTCAGCGGCTACCAGCGCGACTCGGTCTGCATTTCGCGGTCGGTGGCCAAGTCGTTCACGTCGGCGCTGGTCGGGATCGCGATCGACGAGGGCTTCATCAAGAGCGTCGATGATCCGATGGTCAACTACCTCCCGGAGCTCAAGGGCCGGGGCTTCGACTCGATCACGATCAAGAATCTGCTCACGATGGGATCGGGAATCCGCTATCGAATAAGCGCGCTGCCGTGGGACGAGGACGCGCTCTACTATTTCTATCCCGATATCAGGAAATTGCTGCTCACGGACATGGAAGTCGCCGAGCCGCCGGGCCAAGCGTTTCATTACACCGATTACAACGTGGGGCTGCTGGCGATAATCGTCGAGCGCACGACCCATCGCACCGTCAGCGACTACCTGCAGGAGAAGATCTGGAAGCCCATCGGGATGGAGTACTCCGCAACCTGGAGCCTCGACAGCATCCAGGACGGGTTCGAGCTGACGCACGTGGCGCTCAACGCGCGGGCGATCGACTATGCGAAGTTCGGTCAGCTCTACCTCGCCAAGGGCCGCTGGAACGGGAAGCAGATCATCTCGGAGCGATGGGTGACCGAGTCAACCGCGCCGGATCCGAACGATCACCGCCCGTGGGAGACGTATCCCCAATGGACGGACGCGGGCGGCTACTACAAATATTTCTGGTGGGGCAATTCCAGGGGAGCCAATGACTACAGCTTCGAGGCCATTGGCAGGTGGGGCCAGTTCATCTTCGTGGCTCCCAGAGCGAACGTGGTTATCGTAAGGACTGCGGGCAAGCTCGGGCTCGAGCTCCCGCAGTGGCCGCAAGTCTTTCAATACATCGCGGATTATGTGAGCCATCGCGAGCAATCAGGCTCCGCTCCGCACAACCCCGCGCCGTGATACATTCTGGTGGGCGACGCTCATGGCCGATTGGGATCCCGAACTCTACAACCGCTTTCGCCGCTACCGGGCCCAACCCGTCGAGCACATCCTGTCGCGCCTTCAGCTCACCGGCGATGAGCGAATCATCGACCTCGGATGCGGCTCCGGCGAGAACACGCTCGAGTTGGCGCGGCGCAGACCCCGTGGAACGGCGCTCGGCATCGACGGCTCGCCTGCGATGATCGAGGCGGCGCGCAAGCTGCTCGACGCCGAACCCGCCGGGCTCAAGGCGCGCGTCTCGTTCGAGTTGCTCAACGTGCCTGAGTTCCGCGCCGACCGCGCATACACGCTGATTTTCTCGAACGCCACTTTTCACTGGATTGCCGACAAGCGGGCGCTGTTCGCGGCTTGCTTCGAGGCGCTGCGCCCGGGCGGCAGGATCGTGGTGCAGATGCCCGCCAACGAGACCGAGACCGCGAAGATGGAAATCGGGCGGCTGGCGCGTGAGGCGCCATGGAACACAATACTGGGCGGACGCGAGCATGCGTTTGAGGAAGAGCCGCCGGAGTTTTACGCCGCGATGCTTGCGCGGCTCGGCTACGACCATATCGACTGCTATCACCTGACGTTTCACCATCCGATGGATCGCCCCGCCGACGTCGTTCAATGGTACCGCTCGACCGGGCTGCGGCCTTTCCTCGACGCGCTCCCGAAAGATCGTCACGATGAATTTCTTGCCCGGTTGACGGCGCGGCTCAACTCGGCCTACGGCACTTCGGGGCCGATGACGTTCGACTTCAAGCGGCTGTTTATATGGGGCCGCCGCCCTGAAAATTAAGATGGCTCGCGAGCGTAATCGCCGGGCACTCGTCGCGCACGGCGGCGCCGGCGCCACCGCTCCCGGTGCGGAGCGCGCTGAGCGGCGGCACGCGATGATGGCTGCGACTGGGCTGGGCGCGGGAATTCTTCGGGACAGCGGCAGCGCGCTCGATGCGGTGGTGGCGACTGTCGCGGCGCTGGAGGATCATCCGCTGTTCAATGCCGGCTACGGCTCGCTGCTGAACTCCGAGGGCAACGTCGAAATGGACGCCTCCGTGATGTTTGCCGAGCCGGTCGCCGATTCCGCCACGCCGGGAGCCGCTTCACGAGGCAAACCCCGAGGCCGCGGCGGTCATTGCGGCGCGTCCGACTACAGCGTCTCGGCCGGCGCGGTTGCCGCGGTCAGCCGCGTGCGAAACCCGATCGTGCTCGCGCGCGCCGTGATGGAACGTTCGCCGCACATCATGATGGCGGGCGCCGGCGCGGAACACTTCGCACGCAAGGCCGGTATCCGGCTGGTGCGGCCCGAGGAAATGGTGACCACGCGCGCACGCGAGCGATGGCGCGCGCGACAGCAGCATCACGGGCTGCTTGAGGCCGAGTGCGCCGCGCGGGCCGCGATGGGGCACGGCACGGTAGGCGCGGTCGCCATAGATGATCGCGGCGCGATCGCGGCCGCGACCTCGACCGGCGGCGTGCCCGGCAAGCTCTTTGGACGGGTCGGTGATTCCGCGCTGATCGGCGCTGGCACTTTCGCCCACGCGCTCGGAGCCGCGTCGGCGACCGGGCATGGCGAGGCGATCATCCTGAGCGCGCTATGCCGCGAGGCGGTGCTGGCGCTCGCGCACGGCTCGCCGGATGCGGTCGCGCGTGCGGCGATCGCCGAAATGATCGGCGCGACCGGCGCCGAGGCCGGAATAATCCTGATCGACGGCCGCGGCCGAATCGGCTACGCGCACAACACGGCCTCGATGCAGGTGGGGCGGTACGACGGCGCGGGCGGACTGCGCCATCTGTGGCTCAAGCCGATCGCAAAAGGGCGCCGCCGGTGACTCTGGTGCGTGACGATATACCCGCGAGTCGTACGGTTCTTCAGCCCGCAACGCTCGCGATCGCCGCGTTGTTCGCCTTCATCGTCCTGGTACAGGGAATCAGTGCGCCGTTTCAGAAGGACGCGGAGCCGCAATCGGCCGAATGGATTCAGAGCATCGTGCGCGACGGCCATTGGCTGATACCGAGCGATGCGTACGGATACACCGATCGCAAACCTCCGCTCTTCTATTGGCTCTCGGCGCTCGTCGCGAAATCCACCGGCGGCACCGTGGATGAGGCTCGCGCGCGCACCGTGTCCGTCGTGGCAGGCGTTGCCCTCGCGACTGCGGTGCTCGCTTGGACGGCCGCCAATGTTGGCGCATCCGAAGGATGGCTCGCGTTTATCCTCATGCTCGGCACCTACGGCTTCGCGTCGCGGGCGACCGAGGCGCTGACCGACATGATCCTCACGTTTCTTTTGTTTGCGGCGTATTGCCGGATTGCAACTTTAGTTGACATCGCGGAGCCGCAAGCGCGAGCCGCGCCGGGCCGGGCCATGCAGGCAGGCGTGATCCTGGGGCTGGCGGTGCTGGCCAAGGGACCGGTGGCGATCGTGCTGTGCGCGCTCGCCGCGTCGATCTATCTGCTGATCGAGCGACGCAATCCCATCGCGCTCCTGCGTCAACGATGGCCGTGGCAGGTGGTCGCGATTGCGGTCGCGATCGGCGCGGTCTGGTACGTGCCGGCCGCGATTGCCGGCGGGAATAAAATCCTCAGGATCATCTTCGCGGAGAATTTCGGCCATTTCGTGCCGGCGCGGCTGGGCGGGACGGGCGAGAGCTATCGGCCCCCTTATTTTATCGCCGCGCGGCTGCTGGGCGGCGCTCTTCCGATGACGTTCCTGATCGCGCCGGCGGCGCTCGCCTTCTACACTGGCGAGATTTCGGTGGCAAAGCGGCGCGCGGTGATTTACCAAGTCAGCATGTCGCTCGCGGTGTTGATTTTTTTCTCGATCGCCAGCGTCAAGCGCGACGATTACATCCTGCCCGCGCTTCCGGGAATAGCGATCCTGTGCGCGTCGGTGTTCACGCTTGACGTACGCGGCGCCGCATCGAAGTTGCGCGACCTGCTCCTCGCGCTATTCGTGCTGAGTCCGGTTTTCACGAGGATTGTTCTGCCGCTCTTTTTCGGCGCCGCCTGGCACTTCAGAGTCCAATCGAGCGACGCCGCCTACTACTCGGTCTTCCGCAGCATGGATAAATCTGTTGACGTAATCTACATCGCCTGGGCGGTGACAATCGTTATCGTGATATTCGCGCTGATTCGGCGGCGCGCGATTTTGAGTGGCGCTGCGTTTGGCTTCCTCGCGCTTTGCTTGAGCCTGTTCTGGACTGCGGGGTTGCGACCCGGCCTCGCCGCGATGCGCAGTGTGAAGAGTTTCATTCCGATCGTCGCCGATCACGTCAAGGGCGATCAGTTGTGCATCCCGTCGGGCATCAACTACGAGCTGTCGTACTACTACGGCGCCGCGGTGCCCGAGCTTAAGAATCCTCAATGCGCAAACGTCGCCGCGGGCAAGCCTGTCTATCTGATTGCGACGCCGCGCGAGCTGGACGCGATGGCGCCCGGCTATCGGGCGCGGCTCAAGCTTATCGCGAAGTCCAATCTGATCGGTGGCGGCGGACCGCCGGCGCTGTATGAAATCTCGCCAAGCGGCGCGAACGGGAGTTTGAAAGGCGCCGGCGGAGGGGCTAAATAGAAGATCGATGGCTGACCGTGTCGAACATGCTGAACGGGCGATGAGCGCGCTGATGCGCTTCGCCGTCTCGCTGATAATCCCGCTTTGGGCGCTGGCGATGCTCGTGCTCGGCGTCGAGTACCGCTCGGTGTGGTGGCTCGGATGCGGGCTCGCGGTCGGCGCAGTTGGGCTGGTCCTGCTGGCCGGCAACCCGTTGGCGGGACCGGTGATCGACGTGCGCGAGAGTTGGCGGGTCGCGGCGCGGCCCAAGCCCGGCGCCCCCGAAGACAAGAAAACCGCCTGACAGACTGCGAAATCCGCGCGATCGGGCTGATTTGCGGGCCGTCGGCGGGGAGGATATCCTCTAGGTCTGATGCCTATTTTCGAGTACGAATGCTCACGCTGCGGGCTCGTTAGCTCGCACGTGGTAATGGGTTCATCGGGTCGCCGCGAGCGGCGCGCCTGTCCCGAGTGCGGGTCGGCGCGGCTGCGGCGGGTGATGTCGTCGTTCGCGGTGGTCGAGAGCGAGTCGTCACGGCTGGCGAGTTTCGACGCGTCGAAGCCGCGCGACGATTCGTTCTATCGCGACTCGCGCAACGTCGGACTGTGGGCGAAGAAGCGGGCCAAGGAGATGGGCGTCGACCTCGGGCCGAAATTCGAGGCTACGGTCGAGAAAGCACGCAGCGGCAAGCTGATCAAAGAGATGACCTAGCAGGCGCGCGATGAAGAGGCGGGACCATGACAGGTGATAGCAAGGACCGGCTGGGCAACAAGCTGCACGATGTCGAGGCGGCGCGCGAAGATCAGTGGGCGCGACAGCGCGACGCCGATCTGATCGAGAAGATGCGCGAGCGGCTGAGCAAGACGGCCTGTCCGCATTGCAAGCACTTTTTGGTGGAGAAAACCGAGGCCGGCGTAACGATGCGCGTGTGCCCGCAAGGGCATGGTGCGTGGCTCGACGCGGGAGCATTGAAGACGATGCACAAGGAGCACAAATAGCGGTCGCTAGCGGATTTTACTTTCTTATTTTCTCACTACTTCACTGCTCCACTATTTTTCTCTCACTGGATAGCGGGCGCCGATTTGAATTAAGAGTTGCTTAACCAAAATCGACTGCTCATGAAGCAATCCTTCTTGACAGCTTAGTCCGGTCCAATTAATTAAATGAGGACTCGGTAACATAAAATGTATATCAATTTCGGTGTGCCGCTCGCGCTCACGATCATCGCGGTCGGCTTCGTGATCGTGATGTTCGGCCTGCAGCGCCTGCTGGCGCCGCAAAATCCGTATGATCGAAAGCTGACGCCCTACGAATGTGGCGAGCCGCCGACCGGCCGCGCGTGGATGAATTTCAACGTCCGCTTCTACGTGATCGCGCTGATTTTCGTGGTGTTCGAGGTCGAGATCGCGTTCGTTTATCCAATCGCCGCGGTTTACCTGGACTGGGTGCGCTCGGGCCGCCGCCTCTACGCGCTGAGCGAAATTTTAATTTTCCTTCTGATCCTGTTCGTCGGCCTGGTTTACGTGTGGGTCAAGCACGACCTCGAATGGATCAAGAAGGTGCCGGCCGAAGGCTGAGGTTTATTTTATGCCCCTGCTCAATACGCTCCCGGAATACGTTCTGACCACCAAGACGGACGAACTGCTGAACTGGATGCGCAAATCGAGCATCTGGTACATGCTGTTCGGCCTGGCCTGTTGCGCGATCGAGCTGATGCATACCGGCGGCCCGCGCGCGGACGTCGATCGCTTCGGCGCGGTGCCGCGCGCTTCGGCGCGCCAGTCGGATCTGATGATCGTGGCGGGAACCCTGACGCTGAAAATGGCGCTCAGGACGCGGCTGCTTTACGATCAGATGCCCGACCCGAAATACGCGATCGCGATGGGTTCGTGCGCGAGCTGCGGCGGATTGTTCCAACTGGCCTACTCGGTTTGCGACGGAGTGGACAAAATCCTGCCGGTCGATGTGTACGTTCCCGGATGCCCGCCGCGTCCCGAGGCGCTGACCGAGGGCCTGCTCAAGCTGCAGGAAAAGATCATGACCGAGCGCTGGCTGGTGCGCTCGCCCAACGGCAAGCAGGTCGCGGCAGCCTGAGCAATGGAGGCGCTCGAAATACTCCAGCGGGTCAAGAGCCAGTTCGGCGATCGGGTGCTGGAAATATCCGAGAAAAAGCCCGACCCGTTCGCGGTGATTGACCCCGGAGCGATCGTCGAGGTCGGCCGTTTCATGCACGAGGATCCCGAGCTCGCGATGGACTGCCTGTCCAACCAGAGCGGGGTCGATTACAAGGACCGGATCGAGGTCGTCTATCACCTGTTCTCGTACGCGCGTTGCCACGGCGCGGTGCTGAAGGTTAAGTTGCCGCGCGACAACCCGAGCGTGGCGACGCTCGAGGGCCTGTGGAAGTCGGCCAACTGGATGGAGCGCGAAATATTCGACCTGCTGGGAGTCAACTTCGAAGGGCATAGCGACCTGCGGCGAATCCTGATGCCGGAGGACTGGATCGGCCATCCGCTGCGCAAGGATTTCGTCGAGCCGCCGGAATATCACGGGATCTCAACCGTCAGGGAGAGTCCGATCGTCCGGCTCGACACGAAAAAGAAATGAGCACGCTGCACACCGAAGAAATGACGCTCAACATGGGCCCGCAGCATCCGTCCACGCACGGGGTGCTGCGCTTCGTGGTGCGCGCCGACGGCGAGGTGATGCGCGAGGCGATTCCCGACGTCGGCTACCTGCACCGGTCGATCGAAAAGATTGCGGAAAAGGTCGGCTACCGCGGCTTCATGCCGTACACCGATCGCGTCGATTACGTGTGCGCGATGTTCACCAACCAGGGCTGGGGCATGGCCTGCGAGAAGCTGGCGGGAATCGAAGTGCCCAGGCGCGGCGAGTACTGCCGGGTGATCGCGGCCGAGTTCAACCGAATCGCGTCGCATCTGCTCGCGGTCGGCTCGATGGCGATGGATATCGGCGCGATAACCCCGTTCGCCCACGTGATCCGAGAGCGCGAGATGATCAACGATTTGATCGAGGAGCTGTGCGGCGCGCGGCTGACGTTCAACTACATGCGCATCGGCGGCGTGGGATGGGACCTGCCACAGGGGTGGCGCGAGAAGGCGCTCAAGTACCTGGATCATTTCGACCCGATCCTCGAGGAATACAACTCGCTCATCTCGTGGAACAAAATCTACGTCGAGCGGCTGGCCGGCGTCGCCGCGGTCTCGTCGGCCGACGCGATTAACTACAACCTGGTCGGGCCCAATCTGCGCGCGTGCGGAATCAAGTGGGACATCCGCAAGGACATTCCCTATTCGGTCTATCCCGAGTTCGAGTTCGAGGTGCCGGTCGGCAACGGCAATTGGGGCAAGCTCGGCGACTCGATGGATCGATACGTGGTGCGGATTCGCGAGATGGCGGAATCGTCGAAAATTCTCCGCCAGGCGCTGGCGAAGATCCCGCCGGGGCCGGTGCTCGCCAAAACGGTGCGCAACTTCAAGCCGCCCGCCGGCGAATGTCAGGTTCGCGTCGAGAGCGCGCGCGGCGACATGGGCTGGTACGTGGTCAGCGACGGCACCGGCTATCCGTGGCGGGTTCACGTGCGCACCGGATCGTTCGCGGCGATGGGTATCATCCAGAAGCTGAGCGCGGGATTGATGATCGCGGACTTGGTCACGCTGATCGCGAGCCTGGACGTGATCGCGCCGGAGATCGATCGGTAGGCATCGATGCAGACACTGATTCAAAATCTGATTGCGTCGGGCGCGTTCGGCAAGAACCCGCCCAGCGGCCTGGTCGCCGCGATCGTGGTGTTCGTGATGAGCCTGGTCGTGTTCCTGGTCGTCGCGATTCCGTTTGCGGGAATCGTGACCTGGGTCGAGCGGCGGGTGTGGGCGCGAATCCAGTCGCGGGTGGGTCCAAACCGCGTCGGTCCGCAGGGCTTTCTGCAGTGGGTGGCCGACGGCGTAAAAAACATCTTGAAAGAGGATATCGTCCCCGACCAAGCCGACGCGCGCCTGTTCAAGCTGGCGCCGTACCTGGTGATGCTGGCGTTCGCCCTGCCGTGGGCGGTGGTGCCGTTCTCGTCGTCGCTCATCCTGGCCGACCTCAACGTGGGCATCCTTTACATGACCGCGGTCACAGCGCTTACCGTGGTGGGGATGCTGATGGCGGGATGGGGGTCGAACGACAAATGGTCGCTGATCGGCGGAGTCCGCTCGGCCGCGCAAATAGTCAGTTACGAAATACCCGCCGGGCTTTCGATCTTCCCGGTCGTGCTGATGACGGGCACGCTGTCGATGCAGGGAATCATCCGCGGGCAGGGCTGGGCGCCCCAGCATTGGTTCCTGTTCGCCAATCCATTCACCTTCGTGGCCGCCAACATCCTCTACATGTCGTCGCTCGCCGAGGCCAACCGGACACCGTTCGATTTGCCCGAAGCCGACTCCGAACTGGTGGCCGGCTTTGCGACGGAGTATAGCGGCTGGCGCTACGCAATTTTCTTTATGGCGGAATGGGGAAACCTGTTTATCGTTGGCGCGATAATCACGACCTTGTTCCTCGGCGGATGGCAGTTCCCGCACGTGACCAACAATCTGGTTGCGATGAACGTGCTGGAAGTGATTACCTTCGTCGTCAAAGTACTATTCCTGGTGTTCGTCTCGATGTGGATACGCGCGACGCTGCCGCGAGTCCGAATAGATCAGCTGATGACCGCGTGCTGGAAGTACTTCGTGCCGATAGCGTTCGTGAATATGATCGGCACCGCAGTGTGGGTAGCTATATGGCCCGACGGCAACGTCGCGACTGGCTATATTATGTTCGCCGCCGCGATCGTGTTCGGAGCAGTATTCATTAGGCGGGTTATATACTATCTCAGGCGTTCCGGGATGGAAGTTTACCTCAATCCGGCTATATAGAGGCTATTGATGAGCGCGGTTTCGCAATACGTACATAATATTAAGAACACGGTCTCGACCATCTTCGAGGGCATGGCCGTGACCGCCTCGCATCTCATGCGCAAGCCCTACACGGTGCAGTATCCCGATCGGATGCCGGTGCGCGTGCAGGATACGCTGCCCTTTCGCTATCGCGGCATCCTCGAAGTCGATCTCGAAATCTGTACCGGATGCCTGGCGTGCGAGCGCGCCTGTCCGATCGATTGCATAGTCATCGTCGCCGACAAGGATCAGCAAACACGCCAGTTGCTATTGTCGCAATTCGATATAGACATCGCCAAGTGCATGTACTGCGGCCTGTGCAGCGAGGCCTGCCCAACCGGGGCTATTCATCATACCACCGAGTTCGAGGGCGCTGACTATTCGCTCGAGAGCCTCATTCGCCGCTTCGTCAAGGATCCGGTCATCGCCTACAAGGCCAAGAAGGGCCCGGAGACGGATCCGAAACTCGCGCCAATCCTCGCTCGCGGCATGACCTACCTCGAGCAATGGGCGCCGCCTGGCGGCGAGAAGCCGGGCGGAGAGGAGCCCGCGTAGCGCGCGCGGGCCTGCAACGGGGCGAAGGACGAATCGATGTTGGCACAGGTAATATTCTATGCGGTAGCCGCGTTGACGGTGGGCTCCGCCGCGATCGTGGCGTTCTCGCGCAACATAGTTTATTCCACCTTTGCGCTGCTCGGCGCATTCATGGGCGCAGTGGGTATCTATATTCTGCTCGCCGCGGATTTTGTCGCGATGGTGCAGTTGCTCGTTTATGTCGGCGGAATATTGGTGCTGACTATCTTCGCCGTGATGCTGACCGCGGGAATCGCTGACGTGAAGGTATCCAACCGCGCGGTCGGAAGCGTTCCGGCGATGGTAGTGGCTGGCGGCGCAGGGGCTGTGATGCTGTATGCAGTAGTGCGGACGCAGTGGCATCAGGCGGCCGCGGTCACTCCCGCGCCGACGACCTACGCCATCGGAAACGCCTTCCTCGGCGATTACGTGCTGCCGTTCGAGGTCGCGTCGCTGGTGCTGTTGGCCGCGCTAATCGGTGCGATTGTCATTTCGCGCCACGAAGTCAGGGAGTAGGGGGGCGGGAGATTCGGGATGGGCGGGGGAATAACGCTGAACCACTTCCTGGTGCTGAGCCTGATCATTTTTTCGCTCGGGCTGTTCACCGTTCTGACCCGCCGCAACGCGATCGGAATCCTGACCGGCATCGAGCTGATACTCAACTCCGCCAACATCAACTACCTTGCATTCGCGTTTTACGGCGGCGGCCAGTATGACGGCCAGATTTTTGCCATTTTCGTAATCATGCTGGCGGCGGCGGAGGCGGTAATCGGGCTGGCAGTGGTGCTGGCGATTTATCAGAACTTCAAAACGATCGATGTCGATGCGACCGAGACGCTGCGTGGATAGCTGAGCGATGGATCATCCGATTGCGGTTACCTTCATCAGATTGATCGTGGCGCTGCCGCTGGCCGGCGCCGCGATCAATTTTATTGCAGGCGCGTGGCTGCAGAAGACCTTCGGCAAGCGCGCGATCGGCTTGATCGGATGCGGCGTCGTTATCGCCGCGTTCATCCTCGCGATCCGTGGGTTCATCGCGATGGTCGGGCTCCCGCCCGAAAACCGCTTCATGCTCGACTACCTGTGGAAGTGGTTCGACGTCGGTGGACTGAACCTCGACATCGCATTCTGGCTCGATCCGCTGTCGATGGTGATGACGCTGATCGTAACTGGCGTGGGCGGCCTGATCCACATCTACTCGATCGGCTACATGCACGACGACGACGGCTACTGGCGTTTCTTCGGATGGCTCAACCTGTTCACGTTCGCGATGCTGGTGCTGGTGTTGGGCGACAACCTGTGGCTGATGTTCGTGGGCTGGGAGGGCGTCGGACTCTGCTCGTTCGCGCTGATCGGCTTCTGGTACAAGGTGCCGGCGAACACCACCGCGGGCAACAAGGCGTTCATCGTCAACCGGGTTGGAGACCTGGCGTTCGTGCTCGCGCTGTACAGTCTGTTCGCGGGACTCCAGTCGATCGGCCACCCGACGCTGGTAACGCGCGAGGTCGCGGCATACGCACCCGGGCTTGCCGGGATACCGATGAATTTTGCCGGCTACCAGTCGGCGTTTCCCCTGGTCGGCTTCGTCACGCTGTTGATGTTCGTCGGAGCGACCGGAAAGTCGGCGCAGATTCCGTTGTACGTGTGGCTGCCGGACGCGATGGCCGGACCGACTCCCGTCAGCGCGCTGATCCACGCGGCGACGATGGTGACCGCGGGCGTGTACATGGTCGCGCGGCTGAACTTCCTGTTCTCGATGGCGCCGTTCACGATGGGGGTGATCGCCGTGGTCGGCGCCCTGACCGCCTTGTTTGCGGCGACGATCGGTCTCGCGCAAAACGACATCAAGAAAGTCCTCGCCTACTCCACGGTGAGCCAGCTCGGATACATGTTCGCCGCGCTCGGCGTCGGCGCATTCGCCGCCGGCGTCTTCCATCTGATGACGCATGCGTTCTTCAAGGCGTGCCTGTTCCTCGGATCGGGATCGGTGATCCACGCGATGGGCGGGGAGCAGGACATGCGCAAGATGGGCGGCCTGCGCCACAAGATGCCGGTGACGTTCGTGACTTTCATCGCGGCCACGCTGGCTATTTCCGGCGTGCCGCCGTTCGCGGGATTCATGTCCAAGGACGAGATCATCTGGCAAGCCATCTCGCACGGCCACCCGCTGGTGTGGGCGATGCTCCTGGTCGGCGCGGGAATCACGGTCTTCTACATGTTTCGCCAGGTGTACATGACCTTCTTCGGCGAATTTCGCGGCACCCACGAGCAGGAGCATCATCTGCACGAGTCGCCGCCGTCGATGTCGTATGTGCTGATCGCGCTCGGCGCGTTGTCGGTAGTCGGCGGATTCGTGATGGTTCCGGCATTCATCGCGAACTTCAAACCGTTCGAGGACTTTCTCGATCCCGTATTCAGCTCCGAAGTGACCCGCCGCATAACCGAAGCGGGAATACATAGTCATGCCACCGAAGCTGCATTCGGACTTGTCACGTTCACCGTAGTAGTAATCGGATGGCTGGTGGCGGACCTGATGTATCGCCAGCGCAAGCTGGATCCCGCGCGCTTTAGTCAGATGCTCGCCGGCACGCCATACCAGTGGGTATATAACAAATACTACGTCGATGAATTCTACAATCGAGTGGTTATACAGCCGTATCTGCTCGCGACGCGCGCGCTGGCCTGGTTCGACTCCAACATCATAGACGGTGTCGTAAACCTCGCGGCGCGCATCGTGGTATTTCTGTCGTGGCTGTCGGGACTGTTCGACCATTACGTAGTCGACGGGCTGGTGAATTTCGCCTCCAACCTGACGCTCGACGTGGGCGGCAGGCTGCGGCGGTTGCAGACCGGTTCGATCAATGGATACCTGTACGGAATTCTTGCCGCGGTGATGCTGATATTGCTGGTGCGCGCGGTGGCAAGGACATGACGGATTCGGCGGCGGCGCCGCTGCAACTCAAACGGGAAGAGCGAAACTGAAATGAGTCACGCGCTTACGCTGATAACCTTTGTTCCGATCGTCGGGATGGTGCTGATTCTCGCGCTCCCCGGCGCGATGAAGAACGCATTCAAGTGGATCGCGGTGGCGGCCACGGTACCGCAACTCTTGATCGCGGTTTTCCTCTACCAGCACTTCGACACTGCCACCAGCGCGGTTCAGTTCGCCGAGAAGGCGCCGTGGATGCCCTCCTACCACATTACTTACTTCGTCGGCGTGGACGGAATCAGCATCTCGATGGTGCTGCTGACTGCGCTCATCATGTTCATCTCGACGTTCGCGAGCTTCGGAATAAATCGCGCGGAGAAGGGCTACTACGCGATGCTGCTGCTGCTCGACACGGGAATGATGGGCGTGTTCGTGTCGCTCGATTTCTTCCTGTTTTACATCTTTTGGGAAGTAATGCTGCTGCCGATGTACTTTCTCATCGGCATCTGGGGCGGTCCGCGGCGCGAGTACGCGGCGATCAAATTCTTTCTCTACACTCTCCTTGGTTCGGTCCTGATTCTGCTGGCGATGCTCGGACTGTATTACTATGGCGCGGCTCAGACCTTTGATTTGACCGAGCTCGCGGCCAATTCGAGTCATTACTCAATCGGCTTCCAACGAATCGTGTGGATCGCGCTGTTTATCGGTTTCGCAATCAAGATTCCGGCGTTCCCGTTTCATACCTGGCTGCCCGACGCGCACGTGGAAGCGCCCACCGCCATCTCGGTGATTCTTGCGGGCGTGCTGCTGAAAATGGGCACCTACGGCATCCTGCGCGTCAATTTCGCCGTGTTGCCCGCCGCCAGCTTCCAGCTTGCGTGGCTGTTCCTTGGCGTGATCGGCACTATCAACATCGTGTACGGCGCGATGTGCGCGATGGCGCAGACTGACTACAAGAAATTGATTGCCTATTCGTCGATTAGCCACATGGGCTACGTGATGCTCGGAATGGCGGCGTTCACCGCGGCGGGAATCAACGGCGCGGTCCTCCAGATGTTCAATCACGGAACGGTCACGGCGATGCTCTTTATCCTGGTCGGCGTCATCTACGATCGCGCGCATCACCGCGAGATAAACGGCTTCGGCGGTCTGGCGCAGCAGATGCCGGTATATACGGCGATCACCGGGTTCGCGTTTTTCGCCGGCATGGGACTGCCCGGAATGTCGGCGTTTATTTCTGAATTGCTGGTGCTGCTCGGCGCCTGGCCGACGCATCCGTTTATGGTGGTGTTCGGCGCCGCGACCGCGGTTCTCACCGCGGGCTATCTGCTCTGGACCTTCCAGCGAATCTACCTCGGGCCGTTGAACGAAAAATACAAGGACTTTGCCGATTTGTCGTTCCGCGAGGCGTTCACCCTGGTGCCGCTCGGAGTCATCGTGCTGATTCTCGGCGTCTATCCGCACGCGATCTTGAGCCTGCTCAACACCTCGCTGGTCCATCTCAACCAGGTTGTGCTCTCCACTTCGGGCGCAGCCGTCGCGATGGTTCGCTGAAACGCAAAGCGCAGCTCGGACGGATGCAGATGGACCTCGGAAATCTCGCGAGCCTTCAACGTTTCATCCCGGAAATGATCCTGGTGGCCGGCGTTTTGGTGATCGTGCTCGCCGACTTGGTGGTGCGGGTTAAGTCGCGTCTCGGCGCATTGGCTCTGATAGCCGCCGTCGCGTCATTGCTGGCGATCGGCCTGGAGCCGGCGCTGCCCGGCGCGTGGCTGTTTCATCGGATGCTGGTGTTCGATTCGTTTGCGATTTACTTCCGCGTGCTGATCGCGCTGGCCGCGGTTGTGGCTATCTGGATGTCGATTGGCTCCGATGAAGTGAACAAATGCGACCTGGGCGAGTACTACGCGCTATTGCTCGCCAGCACGTTCGCGATGTTTCTGATGGCGGAATCGGCCAACCTGCTGATGGCGTACCTGGCGCTGGAGTTCGTCAGCCTGACCTCGTACATCCTGACCGGGTTTCTGCGGCATAACCGGCGCTCACTCGAAGCCGCGCTGAAGTACTTGATCTACGGCGGCGTCGCGTCGGGCACGATGATTTACGGCATGAGCTGGATTTTCGGCATCACCGGCTCGCTCGACTTCGCCGTGATCAACAAGGCGCTCTCGGCGCCGGGCCATCTGCCTGTGCTCGCGGTATTCATCGCGCTGGTGCTGATCCTGACCGGGATGGGCTACAAGGTGGCGTCGGTGCCGTTTCATATGTGGGCGCCGGACGTTTATACCGGCGCGCCGATTCCGATCACGACTTTTCTCGCGGTCGCCTCGAAGGCGTCGGGCTTTGCGCTGCTGACCCGCTTTTTCTTCCCGGCGATTTCGCATCTGGCGGCGGGCGGAGCCTGGACTGCGCTTGCGGGCGTCGATTGGCCGCAACTGCTGCTCTTCATCTGCATTATTACGATGACGCTGGGCAACCTTGCGGCGCTTCAGCAGACCAACATGAAGCGGCTGCTGGCGTACTCCAGTATCGCGCAGGCGGGATACGCGCTGATGGGATTCGTCGTGCTCTCGAACGACGGGATCCGCGCGATGCTCTTCTACCTGTTTGCCTACTATGTAATGGATGCGGGCGCCTTCCTGGTAGTGATGATCGTGGCGAACTCGACCGGGCGCGAGGATGTGGACGCGTACCGCGGGCTGGCATGGCGCGGCGGAATCGTTCCCGCGGTCGCACTGACTATATTCCTGTTCTCATTGACCGGGATTCCGCTGACGGTTGGATTCATCGGCAAGTTCTACTTGTTCGCCGCCGTGATCCACGGCCAGTTCTACATACTGGCTATTGTCGGAATACTCAATTCAGTAGTGTCTCTGTATTACTATTTGAAGCCGATTCGGACGATGTTCTTTGAACAGCCGCGCGGTGACGAAGGCACGGTGCGCTTCGATGCGTGGAATTACGGGCTGATGGGAGTGCTGGCCTGCGCCACAATCGTGTTTGGGCTCTACTGGTCGCCGATCATCTCGTTTGCGAACCGCTCGCTGAGTTTCTTCACCGGCCCCGCCTGAGCGGTGACCGGGGATTCCCCGTCATTCGAAAACGATCGTGCGGTTGTGATGGAGCAGCACCTGCTTCTTGAGGTGCGCGCGCACCGCCTTTGCCAGCACCATCACTTCCAGGTCCTTGCCCTTGCGCGCCAGGTCGGCAACGGTGTCGCGATGCGTCATCGCAGTGGTGGCCTGCGCGATTATCGGCCCGGCGTCCAGCTCTTCGGTCACATAATGCGCGGTCGCGCCGATTAGCTTGACCCCGCGGTCGTGCGCCTGCTTGTGCGGGCGCTGCCCGGCGAACGCCGGCAGGAAGCTGTGGTGAATGTTGACGATCGGCTTGTTCCACGCGCGAAGAAATTCGCCCGACAGCACCTGCATGTAGCGCGCAAGCACCACCGTGTCCGCGCCGAGCCCGGCGAGATGATTCAGCAGCGCGGCTTCCGCCTCCGATTTGCTCTCCTTCGTCACCGGGATCACCTTGAACGGCACCTCGAACGGGCGCGCGAGCGGCTCGAGCTCAGGATGATTGCTGACCACGCCGACCACGTCGCCGTCCAGCTCGCCGAAACGATGGCGGCTCAACAGATCCATCATGCAGTGCGGCAGCCGCGAAACCATGATGACGATTCGATCCCGCTTGGCCGCGTCGAACAGATTCCACTTGAGCCGCTCCCACGGCAGCATCGACGGCATCGACGCGTCGAGTTCCCTGGACAGCTCGCCTACGGGGAGCCGGATGCTTTCGAAGTGGATGCGCCAGAAGAAGTGGCCATCCTCGTCGTCGGAGTACTGGTCGGAAGTGATAATATTGCATCCGAGAGTGAACAGGTGGGTGGCGACGCGGGCTATGATACCGGGACGGTCGATGCATGAGATGAGGAGAGTAGCTTTGCCTGCGGCCACGATGATTACTCCGGCGGCGAATAGTAAGTTTGAATTCTAATGGCTCAGCGCGCAAATAAACAAACCGGCGCTGGCGGGATTTTGTACGTCGTCGCAACGCCGATCGGCAATCCGGAAGACATTTCCGCGCGCGCAATCCGCACGCTCGGCGAGGTCAGCCTGATTGCATGCGAGGACACACGGCGAACCGGACAGATGCTCGCGCGCCATCAGATTCACACCCCCACTGTCAGCCACTTCGAGCACAACGAGGATCGGCGCGTGCCCGAGCTGATCGCGCGGCTGAAAGCGGGGGAAAACATCGCGCTCGTCACCGACGCGGGCACCCCTGCCATTTCGGACCCGGGCTTTCGGCTGGTGCGCGCGGCGTTGGAGGCAAACCTGCGCGTGATCGCGGTGCCGGGCGCGTCGGCGGCGATCGCGGCGCTGTCGATTGCCGGAATCCCAACCGACCGGTTCACCTTCGAGGGATTTGTCCCGGCGCGCGACGCCGCGCGCCGGATCGCGCTCAAGGAACTCCGCCGCGAGCCGCGCACGATGGTTTTCTACGAGGCCGCGCGCCGGCTGGCGGATACCCTGGCTGAAATGGCGGCCACTTTTGGACAATCGCGCGATGCCGCCGTCGTCAGCGAAATCACCAAGACCTACGAGGCGACGGTGCGCGGGACGCTGGCCGAGCTGGAGCGCCGGTTTAGCGCGACGCCCGCGCTCGGAGAGATCACGATCGTCGTTGCGGGTTCGCCGCATACGCCGAGCATCGCCGGCGCGGACGCGGGTTCGGTCACCGTTGACCTGGGCCAGGCGCTTGAAGTTCTGCGTGAGGCGGGACTCGGGCTCAAGGATGCGAGTGCGGTGATCGCGCGGCTGACGGGGATAGGGCGTCGCGAAGTGTACCAGAACGCCCTCAAACCGCGCGATGATGATTCCGAGTGATAACTGACCGGTGGACAGCATCCGATGCCCGCGCTTGCAGTCGCATTGAGGGTGCGGTTCAATGAAAGCTGGGAATTGTGTGGGGATGGAAGATGGCTAAAGTCCGGGATACGGCTGGTCAAGCCGCAACCGGCGGCGCGAGTGCGCCGATTGCGGTGCTGGTGGTGCATGGACCCAACCTGAATCTGCTCGGCGAGCGCGAGCCGGAAATTTACGGCCGAACCCGCCTCGCCGATATCAACAAGGAACTCAAGCGGCTGGGACGCGAACTCGAGATGAAGGTTGAGACGTTTCAGTCGAACAGCGAAGGCGGGATCGTCGATCGAATTCAGAAGGCGCGCGGCAAGTGCGACGTGCTAATCCTCAATCCCGGCGCATACACGCACACCAGCGTTGCGATTCGCGACGCGATACAGGCCGTGGCTATTCCGGTGATCGAAGTGCATCTGTCCAACGTGTATCGGCGCGAGCCGTTTCGGCATCATTCCACCATTGCGGACGTCGCGCACGGTCGAATCATGGGATTTGGCGCCGAGAGCTATAGCCTGGCGCTCAGAGCCGCGCGCACGATCGCCGAGGAGTCGCGCCGAAGGAGCGCGTGAGCGATGCCGGCCAACGATCAGGCGCGCAGGCGGGTCGCGGTTGCGGCAAGACACGGAGAGCAGATGGAAGTACGCGAACTGAAAACTCTGCTGGTCCTGATGCGGGACTACGGCTTGGTTGAACTCGAGATCGAAGACAAGAAGGGCAAGGTGCGGCTGGTCCGCGGCGGCGCACGCACGCCCGAGGACGTGACTGCGGCGGCGCGCGCAGCCTCGCCGCTCAAGATGGCGGTGAGGCACGTTGAGGCGACGGAAGAGGAGGGCGCGAAGGCGGCTGGAAAAATCGATCTCGCGCCGAATCAGAAACTGATCGAAAGCCCGATGGTGGGCACGTTTTACCGGGCTGCTTCGCCCGACGCCGCGCCATTCGTCGAGGAAGGATCGTCGGTGCGTAAGGGCCAGCCGCTGTGCATCATCGAGGCGATGAAGATGATGAACGAGATCGAATCGCCGGCCGCGGGGCGGGTGATAAGAATCATCGCCGAGAACGGAAATCCAATTGAGTACGGTCAACCGCTGATGATTATCGAAGTGATTTGAGAAGGCGGAGCGCGTCGCCGATGTTCAAAAAACTGCTGGTCGCAAATCGCGGGACAATCGCAATCCGCATAATCCGCGCGTGCCGCGAGCTCGGGATTTCGACGGTGGCGGTTTACTCGACCGCGGACAAGAACGCGCTGCACGTGCGGATGGCGGACGAGTCGGTGTGCATCGGGCCGCCGGCCGCCGAAGACAGCTACATGAACATTCCCGCGATTCTAAGCGCGGCCACCACCTTCGGTGCCGACGCGGTGCATCCCGGCTACGGCTTTCTGTCCGAGAATGGCGACTTCGCGGAGGCGTGCCAGCGCTCGGGGCTTAACTTCGTCGGTCCGCGGGCGCGTCATATCAGGTTGATGGGCGACAAGCCGCGTGCGCGGCGAATCATGAAGCGCGCGGGCGTGCCCGTCCTGCCGGGCAGCGAGGGCACCGGAGTTACGGAACTCCGCGAGGCGCAAGCGGACGCCAAGCGGCTGGGCTACCCGGTGCTGATCAAGGCGGCCGCGGGCGGCGGCGGCAAGGGCATGCGAGTCGTTCGCGACGCGGCGGAGCTGACGCGGTTGTTTCCGCAAGCGCAGGGCGAATCCGAGTTATCGTTTAACTCGCGCAAGATGTACCTTGAGAAATACCTCGAGCGTGTGCGTCACGTCGAGTTTCAGATTCTTGCCGACTTGCAGCGCAACGCGATTCACCTCGGCGAGCGCGACTGCTCGATTCAGCGCCGTCATCAGAAGCTGATCGAGGAATCGCCGTGTCCGATTCTGACCCCGCGCCTGCGCGAAAAGATGGGCAAGGCGGCGGTGCGCGCGGCCGAGGTGGTCGGCTATTCGAACGTCGGCACGGTGGAATTTCTGCTGGCGGGCGGCGGCGAGTTTTATTTTATCGAGATGAACACCCGGATTCAGGTCGAGCACGGCGTGACCGAAATGGTCACCGGTATTGACCTGGTGAAGGAAAGCATCCGGATGGCGATGGGCGAGCGGCTTGGGCTCAAGCAGCGGCAGGTGAAGTTCGACGGCGCGTCGATGGAGTTCCGCATCTACGCCGAGGATCCCGAGCGCCACATTCCCTCGCCGGGGGTCGTGACCAATCATCATCCGCCGGGCGGACTTGGCGTGCGCGTCGAGACTGCGCTGTACGACGGCTATCGCGTTCCGGTGCATTACGACCCGCTCATCGCGAAGCTGATCGTGCATGCCGAGACTCGTGCCGAAGCGATTGCGCGGGGCAAGGCGGCGCTGCGCGAGTACGTAATCGACGGCATCAAGACCAACATCCCGCTGCATCTGAAGATTCTGCAAGATCCGGATTTCAATCGCGGCGAATTCTCGACCGATTTTCTAAGCCGCTATCAACCGCCCCAGCCCGAGGCTGTGCACCACGCACCGGTAAGCAAGGCCTCTTGACCGGATCGCTCCGCGCCATGCTTGATAGAGTCCAGTGTAGTGGCGCCGCGCCCCGGCCATGAGTCAAATGATGAACTTGAAAAAAATCTCGCCCGCGTTTCTTGCGTTGATAATCGCCTTGATTGCCAGCCTCCCGGCTGCGGCGCAGGAGGGCATGAATCCGCTGATCCCCGGCGGCAACAGCGCACCTCCGGGCCATGCGCCCAAGGCGGTGGTCACCAGTCCGCTCTACGATTTCGGCAGCGCGCTCGAAGGCACGATGGTCTCTCACACCTTCACCATCAGGAACATCGGCCAGGGCTATCTGGATATTCGCGGGGTGAAGACCTCGTGCGGATGCACCACCGGATCTCCCTCGAAGATGCATGTCGCGCCTGGCGACGAGAGCGAAATCGCCGTTTCATTCGACACCCACTTTCAGAAGGGTCACCAGGTGCGCACGATCACCGCCTTCACCAACGACCCCGCCAATCCGCAGGTCGCGATGACTATGCAGGGTATGGTCAAGCGGCAGGTCGAAGCAGAGCCGGGCGAGATCTCGTTTGGCAACGTCAAGAAAGGAACCGAACTCACCAGGGAATTGGTGGTCAACGATCTCAATCCCGGGCGCGGGCCGTTCCAGGTAGGTCCGGTGAGCAACTCGAATTCCTCGATCAAGGTGGTGGAGGAAAAGCGTCCCGACGGCAAGCCGGGAGTGATGCTCAAAGTCTCGCTGCTCAAGACGATGCCGACGGGGCCGTTCGACGACACGATCAAGATCACAACCAATCGCGTGCCGTTGCAGGTCGACGTGTTCGGAGCCGTGACCGGAGATTTGAACGTCGATCCCGCTCAGGTTTCGTTCGGTATCGTTCCGCGCGGCCAGGACGTCGTGAGAATTTTCAAGCTGAGCAATCAGGGTCCCCATCCGGTAAAGGTGCTCGAGGTCGCCAGCAGCAGCCCGGCCATCACCGCGACTGCGGAGCCGGTCACGCCGGGCAAGGAATACAAGGTGACGGTCACGCTCAAGCACGGCACACCCGACGGGCAGTTGCGGGGAAACTTGACGATCAAGACGGACGACCCGGATCAGGCGACGCTGAGCGTGCCGTTCTACGCAATCGTGGGGCAGTTCAAGACCTGATCGAGGTTCGACGCGAATAGGGGAACTGGGCTGAAATGGCTCGGCGCGGGAAATCGGGGATCACTGCCTGGTTGCTGAACCGGATCAGCGATTGGGCCCTCGGTGTGCTCACCAAGCCGATCAAGAGTTACGCCCTCCATGTCCCCAATGACCTCGCCGCGCTCAAGCGCCACATTCGCAAGGGCGACGTCATTTTGGTGGAAGGAAACGAGCGAATCAGCGAATGCATCAAGTACCTGACTCAAAGCTCGTGGTCGCACTCGGCGTTGTACGTCGGCGATGAGCCGATTCGGCGAAGTCCCGAGACGAAGGCGGCGCTCGCGGCGCAATTCGGCGAGGAAGCCAACTTCCTGATGGTCGAGGCGGTCGCGGACGCGGGCGTGGTGCTCTCGCCGCTGACCAAGTATCGCGACTTCAACATCCGCCTGTGCCGGCCATTCAACCTGTCGGCGGCGGATTTGGCCGAGGTGATGGACGAGGCGATTCGCAGCGTGGGCGAAACCTACGATCTGCGCAACGTAATCGATCTGGCGCGCTACTTTCTGCCGGTGAGCCTGGTGCCCCGGCGCTTTCGCCGCCAGGCGCTCCAGTTCGGAAGCGGCGAGCCGACCCGCGCCATCTGTTCGAGCCTGGTCGCGTCGTCGTTCAATCGCGTGAAGTTCCCGATCGTGCCGAACTACCAGCAGTTGCCGCCGCCCGAGGTATCGCCCAAGCGCAAGCTGTGGCAGTTAGCTTCGAGGACGACCGGCGCGTTGCAATACGGCGCGCTCAGGATGGTCTCGCCGACGCTGATCACGCCGCGCGATTTCGATCTGTCGCCCTATTTCGAGATAATCAAATTCAATATCATCGAGGGTATGCGTTTCGACTATCACAAGATTTTGTGGGCCGACGCCGCGCCGCCCGCGCCGGTGAAAAAGGGCGCGTGAGACGGCGGATACATCGGGGCCATCGCAGGCAGGAGAGCATCCATTGAGCGACGAACAAGGGCACGCAGGCGGCCGGCGCGAACTGCTGGAGAAGATGATCGCCAAGATTCTGCATCGCCATTGCAATTTCGGATGGGCGAACTACTACGTCCCGAGCGAGAAGTTCGGAAGCCTAATCGAGGAGCTGGTCGAGGTGATGAGCCCGGGCGGACAGGCCGGTCACGACGAATTGGTGCGGTTTTTCCTGGGCGTGCAACGCTTGTCGTCGATCCAGGAGCGGGTGGAGAAACTCGAGCAGGAATTTTCGGTGTACAAGCGCGGCTGAGCCCGCGTCCTCAGAGCGATCAGTGCAGTTCGGCCTTCAGCGCGGTCGGTTTAGCGGCGTTTGTGGCTGCCTCTTTGACTGGTGGCCGTGCCGATTCGATATTTCAGATGGAGGCGCCATCCATGGACGCTCTTGAGGCTATTCTCTCCCGCCGGGTGCAGCGAGCATTCTCGGACAAAGCGGTGACGCGCGAACAACTGTCGAAGATCGTCGAGGCTGGCCGCCACGCGATGAGTGCGCGCAACCTCCAGCCGTGGCAGTTTGTCGTGATTCAAAATCGCGACACTTTGAAGGAGATCGGCGCGCTATGCTCGACCGGCCGCTTCGTTGCCGAGTCGCCATCGGCGATCGTCGTTCTCAAGGACGTCGCCAACGCGCGCTGGGCCGACGTCGATTGCGCGCACGCGGTGCAGAACATGGCGAACGCGGGATGGGCGCAAGGGCTGGGCACTTGCTGGGTCGGCAACTTCGACGGGGCGAAGATTGGCGCGATGCTTGGGGTCAGCGAGGGATGGGCAATCTTCACTATTCTGCCATTCGGCTACGCCGATCCGAAAAATCCACCGCAAACGCGGCCGCTCAAGCCGCGCCGCGAGATGGTGCATTATGAGCGCGTAGGAAACGCCAGGCCGTAGCGATCTGATAGAATTTTAACACTGAAAAAAGGATGTTTTGCGATGGCGATAAAACAGCAGATTCCACCCGAGGCGTACGCAACGCTGCAGGATAATCCGGACGCGCTCTATCTCGACGTCCGCACCGAAGGAGAATTTGCGGCCGGACACGCGCCGGGCGCGATCAATATCCCGGTGGCGGTTCCCAAGGGTCCGGGGCAGATGCAGTTGAATCTCGACTTTATCGAGGTCGCCGAGAAGGTAATTCCCCGCGACAAGAAACTCGTGGTCGGATGCATGGCGGGCGGACGCTCGCAGCGCGCGTGCGAGATGCTCGAAGAGGCGGGATTCACCGATCTGACCAACGTGGCCGGCGGCTTCGGCGGACAGCGCGACGCGTCGGGTAAGGTGGTCGTCGCGGGATGGAGAGACGCGGGACTGCCGGTGACGACCGAGCTGGGTGACGGCGCGTACGCGGCGCAGCGGGCCAAGGCGGGCGTGTAATGGCGATACGCCTGAGCCGGATTTACACGCGCACGGGCGACCAGGGAGATACCGCGCTGGTCGGCGGAAAGCGCGTGCCCAAGGAGAGCGCGCGGCTGGAGGCCTACGGCACGATCGATGAGCTGAATTCGATCATCGGAATCGTTCGCAGCTACCTCCCGGATTATCGCGAGGGGTTCGGCGCCGGCTTCGAGCCGTACGCCCAGACCCTGCGGCGGATACAAAACGAATTGTTCGACCTGGGCAGCGAACTTGCCACGCCGCCCGACGGCGAATATCCGCAGATGCACAAGATGGGCGCCGGCGAGGTCAAGCGGCTCGAGGAAGAAATGGACGAAATGGAAAGGGAACTCGAGCCGCTGAAATCCTTCACGCTTCCGGGCGGCGGTGTGCTCAACGCGTTCCTCCATCAGGCGCGCACGGTGTGCAGGCGTGCGGAGCGCGAATGCTGGCGGCTGAAGCGAGAGGAAGCCGTCAGCGACAATCTCGTCATCTATGTGAACCGGCTGAGCGATCATCTGTTCGTGCAGTCGCGATGGGTTGCGAAGCGGCTCGGCGAGCCCGAATTTCTGTGGGACCGGGCGCTGCGGATCGAAGAGGATAAGAAAACGGCGCGCGCGGCGAAGAGCAAGCCGGGCCGCGGCAGCGGCAACGCGAAATCCTGAGCGGGAGAAGTTTGGCGATGGCTGAATCGAGCGAAAGGAAAATCTATCTGCGACAGGCGCAGATCGGCCCGATGGCGAATTTCGTGTACCTGATCGGCGATCCGGTCACGCGCAAGCTCGCGGTCGTCGATCCCGCGTGGGACGTCGACGCGATCCGCACCTACGTGGAGCGGGAAGGTTACGAGATCGACAAGCTCCTGCTGACGCACTATCACCCCGATCATCTGGGCGGGCACATGATGGGCCAGGTTATCGAGGGCGCCGCCAAGATGCTCGAGCAGGTGAAGGTCAAGGTCTATGTGAACAAGCACGAGGCCGAAGGCGTCAAGCAGGTCGCGGGATTGTCGGACTCCGACCTGGTGAAGGTCGATGCGGGCGACACGGTCAAAGTGGGCGGGCTCGAGGTGAAGTTCCTGCATACTCCCGGGCATACGCCGGGCTCACAATGCTTCCTGGTCGAGGGCAACCTGATTTCCGGCGACACGCTGTTCGTGAACTCGTGCGGGCGCGTGGACCTGCCGGGCTCGGACCCGGAGGCGATGTATCACAGCCTGAACGATACGCTCGGCAAGCTCGACGACGCGACGGTGGTGTTTCCGGGCCACGCGTACTCTGCGGAATCGAGCTCGACCATCGGCGATCAGAAGCGTCACAACATGTACATGCGATTTGAGACGCTCGACGATTTTCTCGACGCGATGGGCTATCCGCGCCGCTAGCCGCGGATTCGCGCGATGGGCGTGAACTTGAGCCATGCGTGAGGATTCGCACAAGCTCGCCGCGCAAATCGAAAAGCTGCGCGACGAGATCGACCGCGCCAACTACTGCTACTACGTCCTCGACGCTCCGGAAATTTCCGACGCTGAATACGACCGGCTGATGCGCCGGCTCGAGGCGCTCGAGCGCGAGCATCCCGAGCTTGCCACCGCCGATTCGCCCACGCAGCGAGTGGGCGCGGCGCCGAGCGAAAAATTCGGCGTCGTGGTGCATCGCCGGCCGATGATGTCGCTTGGCAACGCGATGGACGCCGAGGAGGTGCGCGAGTTCGACCAGCGGGTCAAGCGCCTGCTCAAATCCGACGCCGAGCTCGAGTACGTCGCCGAGGTCAAGCTCGACGGACTGGGAATCGAGCTGGTGTACGAAGACGGGCGGCTCGCCACCGGCTCCACCCGCGGCGACGGAATCAATGGCGAGGACGTGACCCGCAATATCCGCACGATCAAGAGCGTGCCGCTCAGATTGCGCCGTCCGGAGCACGGGATAATCCCGCGCCTGATCGAAGTGCGCGGCGAAGTGATCATCCCGCGCGCCGGGTTTGCCAAGTTGAACCAGGAGCGCGACGACGCTGGCGAGCCGGCGTTCGCCAATCCGCGCAACGCCGCGGCGGGCGCTCTTCGCCAGCTCGATCCCAAGATCACCGCGTCGCGGCCGCTCGAGGTTTTCCTTTACGCGCCGGGCGTGATCGAGGGCGCCACCTTCAAGTCGCAGTGGGAATTTCTACAGGGGATCAAGGCGCTGGGGTTGCGCGTCAATCCGCTGTCGCGCCTATGCAAGGGTATCGGCGCGATCCTCGACTACTGGAACGAAATGACCGAAAAACGCCACGCGCTGGACTACGATGCCGACGGGGTGGTGGCCAAGGTGAACTCCTACGCGCTCCAGGAGCAGCTCGGCGAGGTGTCGCGTTCGCCGCGCTGGGCGATCGCGTACAAGTTCAAGGCGCAGCAAGCCGAGACGGTGGTCGAGAAGATCGAGGTCCAGGTCGGCAGAATCGGTTCGCTCACGCCGGTCGGAAAACTTCGCCCCGTGCAGCTCGCCGGCGTGACGATATCCAATACTTCCCTGCACAACCTCGACGAGATCAGGCGCAAGGACATCCGCGAGCGCGACACCGTTCTGATCGAGCGCGCCGGCGACGTGATTCCGTACGTCATCCGCGTCACCCGGCACGCGCATCCGCGCGCGCGTCCGTTTGAGATGCCCGCTCGTTGCCCGGAATGCGGCGCGGCGATCGTCCACGAGGAGGGCGAGGTCGCTTACTTCTGCGTCAACGCGAACTGCCCGGCGCGGATGCGCGAATCGATTCGCCATTTCGCGTCGAAGGGATGCCTCGATATCGAAGGGTTGGGCGACAAGCTGGTCGCGCAACTGGTCGAGACGGGATTGGTCAGGGAGCTGGACGATCTATTCGGGCTCACCAGCGAGCAGCTCGCGGGGCTGGAGCGGATGGCCGACAAGAGCGCGCACAACGTCCTCGACGCAATCGCCGCGGCGCGCAAGACTTCGCTCGACAGGTTTATCAACGGACTTGGGATACGCCACGTCGGCGAGCATACTGCGCGTCAACTCGCGTTGAAGTTCAAGACGATGGAGGCGCTCGTGGCCGCCTCGGAGGACGATTTGCTCTCCGTGCGCGACATCGGGGTCGAAGTCGCCCGCAGCATCCGCGAGTACTTCGGCGAGCGGCGAAATCTGAAGGTCGTCGAGCGCCTGATCAAAATTCTGGATGTCAAAGCGCCAGCCGAGGCCCAGCGCCGCGGCCCGGCCCGCGACAAGACCTTCGTGCTGACCGGGACGCTCGAATCGATGACGCGGGAGGAGGCCGAGCGGATAATCATGGCGGCGGGCGGGCGAGTCACGTCGTCGGTCAGCCGCAAGACCGACTTCGTGGTCGCGGGCGCAGAGCCGGGCTCGAAGCTGAAGAAGGCAAAGGATTTGGGAGTCAAGGTGCTCGACGAGAAAGGGCTCCGGTCGATTCTTGCGGGCGATAGTTGACGGCTCGGAGGCATGACGACTCACAAGCAATTCCATCGCGCGAGGCTGCACCTGATAATCAGCGGCCGGGTGCAGGGAGTCGGTTTTCGATTCTCGGCTTACGATCAGGCGAACGATCTCGCGCTTGCGGGATGGGTGCGCAATATCGCGAGCGGTGAGGTCGAGATCCTCGCGGAAGGCGCCAGGGAGCGTTTAGAGATGCTGGCGGCGTGGGCGCATCTTGGCCCGCCGTCGGCGCACGTAACTGGGATACGCGAAGAATGGCTGGACTCCACCGGGGAATTCACCGAGTTTCGGATTCGCTGATCCGGCGGCCAAAAAGTGGGTCTTTAATGGCGCGGTTAGATTAGCTATGCTTTAAACCCGCGTATTTGAATATTTGCCGTGCTTCGAGAGATCGGAGTAATTTTCAATCAGGCTCTAACCACAAGGAGATTGGACTGAGATGGCTGTACCACCTGAGGCGGCTGAACAAGCTGCCGAGTCGCATGAATCCGCCGGGGCCGCGCATAAGCCGCATGTGAAGCGCGACCAGGTCGTTATCCGGTTTGCGGGTGACTCGGGCGATGGAATGCAGTTGACCGGGATGCAATTCACGTCCGAATCGGCGATTGCCGGCAACGATATTGCAACACTGCCCGACTATCCCGCTGAAATCCGCGCGCCGCAGGGTACGCTGGCCGGGGTCAGCGGCTTTCAGTTGAATTTTTCAAGCAACGAAGTCTTCACCCCCGGCGACGAGCCCAACGTGCTGGTCGCGATGAATCCCGCGGCTCTCAAGACCAACCTCGAGGATCTTCAGCCCAACGCCGTGATCATCGTGGACCGCGAGGCGTTCAACGACGCCAACATCAAGCGCGCCGGCTACGCCAGCAACCCGCTGACGGATCATTCGCTCGACAAATTCCAGCTGATCGAAGTTGATGTGACCAAGCTCACCGCGCTGGCGGTGCACGGGTTGGGGCTCAACAATCGCGCGGTGTTCCGATGCCGTAACATGTTTGTGCTCGGGATGCTGTCGTGGCTGTTTCAGCGGCCGATCGACAGCACGATCGCCTCGCTCAAGAGCCGGTTCAAGAAGACCCCCGAGCTGATCGAGGCGAATATCCGCGTGCTCACGGCCGGCTACAATTACGGCGAGACCACCGAGATGTTTGCCAGCTCGTACGAGGTGCCGGCTGCGCACATCGCCCCCGGGTTCTATCGCAATATCACCGGCAACAGCGCGACCGCGCTGGGTTTCGTCGCGGCGGCGGCAAAGGCAGGCCGTCCACTGTTTCTGGGCTCGTATCCGATTACCCCCGCCAGCGACATCCTGCACGACCTTTCGGGCTACAAGAATTTCCCAATCTATACTTTCCAGGCCGAGGACGAGATTGCCGGCGTCTGCTCCGCGATCGGCGCGGCGTTCGGCGGCGCGATCGCAATCACCACGACCTCGGGTCCGGGCATGGACTTGAAGGCCGAAGCGATGGGTCTGGCGATGAAGGTCGAGCTGCCGCTGGTGATTACCGACGTGCAGCGCGCGGGCCCGTCCACCGGGATGCCGACCAAGCCCGAGCAGGCCGATTTGATGCTGGCGATGTACGGACGGCATGGCGAGGCGCCGGTTCCGATTATCGCGGCGTCAACGCCCGCCGACTGCTTCGATTGCGCGTACGAGGCGGTGCGAATCGCGGTCAAGTACATGACCCCGGTGATCCTGCTCACCGACGGCCAGTTGGCCAACGGCGCGGAGCCGTGGCTGCTGCCCGACCCGGACAAGCTCCCGCCGATCAAGGTTGAATTCGCGACCAATCCGGAGGGCTTTATGCCCTACGCCCGCGACGCGGAAACGCTGTCGCGCCCGTGGGCGCTGCCGGGGACCAAGGGTCTCGAGCATCGCATCGGAGGACTGTCGGGCGAAAACCTGACCGGCAACGTGAGCCATTCCCCGGCCAACAACGAGCTGATGGTGCGGCTGCGGGCGCGCAAGGTCGAGGGTATCATCCGCGAGATTCCGCCGACCGAAGTGTTCGGCGATACCGAGGGTGGCCCGCTGGTCGTGCTCGGATGGGGTTCGAGCTTCGGTCCGATTCGCGAAGCGGTCAAGCGGGTGCGCGCCACCGGAAAGAAAGTCTCGCACGTGCATCTGCGCTACCTGAATCCCCTGCCCGGCGACCTGGGCGCCACGCTCAAGCGTTTCAAGCAGGTGATGATCGCGGAAATGAACATGGGACAACTGCTCAAGATGGTGCGCGCCGACTACCTGATCGACGCCTTCGGGTTCAACAAAATCCAGGGCCGTCCGTTCAAAGTCAGCGAGATCGAAAAGCGCATCAACCAGGTTCTGGAGGGCTGAACGAAAATGGCAACTGCTCTTGACCGCAAGGATTTTGTCTCCAACCAGGAAGTGCGCTGGTGCCCCGGATGCGGCGATTACGCGATCCTGGCCGCTGTGCAGAAGACCATCCCCGAGTTCGGCGTTCGTCCCGAGAATACGGTTTTCATATCGGGAATCGGATGCTCGAGCCGGTTTCCGTACTACATGAACACCTACGGCTTCCACAGCATTCACGGCCGCGCGACGGCGATCGCGTCGGGGCTTAAGATTTCACGGCCCGACCTCGACGTGTGGGTGGTGACCGGCGACGGCGACGGCCTCTCGATCGGCGGCAATCATCTGATCCACGTGCTCAGGCGCAACGTTGATATCAAGATTCTGCTCTTCAACAATCGGATCTACGGACTGACCAAGGGCCAATACTCGCCGACCTCGGAAGTGGGCAAAATCACCAAGTCCACGCCGGCCGGCTCGGTCGATTTTCCGTTCAATCCGATCACGGTGGCGCTGGGTACGCACGGAACCTTCGTTGCCCGCTCGATCGACATCGAGCAGAAGCACTTGGGCGAAATGCTTAGGCGCGCGCACGCGCATCGCGGCACCTCGTTCATCGAGATTCTGCAGAATTGCAGCATCTTTAACGATGGCGCTTTCAACGACCTCAGCGACAAGGCGCTCAAGGCGGAGAATCAGCTCGTTCTCGAGCACGGCAAGCCGCTCATCTTCGGCAAGAATCGCGAAAAGGGAATCAGGATGAACGGAATGCGCCCCGAGGTGGTGCAGCTCGGCGGCGCCGTGACGGAGAAGGATCTCGTCGTGCACGACGAGACCAATCTGTCGCTGGCGTTCATGCTTGGACATTTCGAGCGTCCGCTGCCGACGCCGATCGGAGTGTTCTACGCGGCCGAGGAGCCGACTTACGACGGCGCCGTCAACCGCCAGCTCGCGGACGCGAAAGCCAAGCAGGGCGCGGGCGACTTGAGGGAGCTGCTGCGCAAGGGCGATACCTGGACGGTGAACTGACCCGCGAACGTTTGCCTCGAATGCATCAAGGCCCGCGAGCGCATCTCGCGGGCCTTTTTCTTTGAGCCCCGTCCGGCGATCAGCGCGGATGCGGGCGGGCTAGAAGCTCAAGCGTTTGAAGCGGCTTTCGGGGATCAGCCGAATCACGCCCATGATCAAGCGCCAGAACCACGGGGTGTACACGACTTCGGCCCGCCTGCGATACGCCGCGTAGATCAAATCGGCGGCTTTGGCCGGCGCAATCGTGAGCAGAGCACCCTCGCGTCCCCAGGTCATTCGGGTATCCACCGTGCCGAGCTTCACCGTCATCACATGCACTCCGCTGCGGGCCAGCCGCCCGCGCAGACCCTGGGCAAAGATCGCGAGCGCGCCCTTGGCCGAGCCGTACACATAATTGCGCGCGCGGCCGCGCTCGCCGGCGACCGATCCGATCACGATGATGAAGCCCGAGAGTTGCTGTTCGAGATGGCGCGCGGCGAGCGTAATCAAGGACACGGCGCCGGTGAAGTTCTGATTGATCGTGGCAATCGCGGCGCCGGGGTCGGTTTGCGCGGCGTCTTCATCGCCGAGCGTGCCGAAGCATACGAGGATCCCGTCGAGTCCGCCGAGCTCGCCCGCGGCGTGGCGGATGAACTCGTCGTGCGAGGCGAAATCCGACGCGTCGAAACTCCCGGAAAGAGCGGTCACGCCGCCGCGGACGGAGACATCTTCCGCAACCCGCCGAGCCTCGTCGGCGTCGCGGGCGGCGAGGTACAATCGCGCTCCATCGGATGCGAAGCGAAGCGCGAGTGCGCGCGCGATCGGGCTGGTGGCGCCAAGAACAAGAACTTTTGTCATCGTCCGATAGTGCTTGCGCCGTCTTTCAGGCGGGACACATCCCGAGCCTGCGCGACAGGCTCGACGAGAAGCGGTTGTCGGGATCGGCGGCGGCCTTCGCCGCCTGCCACTTGGCGAGATTCGGATACATCGCGCGGAAGGTCTCGGCAGATAGTCGCGCATCCTTGGCCAGGTACACGCGCCCGCCGCGCTTGAGCACCATCGCGTCGATCGAGTCGAGGAATTCCAGCAGTCCTTCCGTCATCGGAAAGTCCAGCGCGAGCGTATAGCCGGGCATCGGGAACGAAAGCAGGCCGTCCTGCGCGCCGAACTTCTTGAGCACGGCGAGAAACGATCCGCGCCGGCTGCGGCTGATTGCCTCGAGCACTTCGACCAGGCCCGCGCGGCTCTCGCCCGTCGGCCACACGCATTGATACTGCACGAAGCCGCGTTTGCCGTAGATTCGATTCCAGTTCCGGATCGAATCGAGCGGATAGAAAAAACTTTCCCAGTCGAAGATTGTGTGCGCCGCGGTCTCGCGATGAAAGGCGTAATAGACCGCGTTGAACGCCTTGACCGTCAACGAATTCAGCGCAAATCCCGGCAGGTCGAACGGCACCAACGGGCTCGGCCGCGGCAGCGTGCCCAGCGGATCCTGCGCCAGATTCCGGGGCAGCCGGTCGAGCGTCGCAAAGTTGCCGACGTTAAGCACCGAGCGCCCCAGCGCCCCCATCCGGCTGGCGCAATCGATCCACGCGACCGAATAGCCCCACTCGGCGTCGGCGCGCTCGAAGGCCTCGATCGCGGCGTCGATATTGCCCGCCCGGATCAACTCGCCGTCGAGATAGGCGCTCTCGACCCGCCGCATCCTTAGTTCAACTTCGAGAATCACGCCGGTCAGACCCATCCCGCCGACCGTCGCCCAGAACAGCCCGGCGTTTTCCTCGCGCGAGCATCGAAGCACTTCGCCCGACGCGATCATCAGCTCGAAGCTGGTCACGTGCGAGGCCAACGAGGAGTCGCGATGGTGATTCTTGCCGTGCACGTCGGCGGCGATCGATCCGCCCAGCGTGACGAAGCGCGTGCCGGGCGTGACCGGCGGAAAGAAACCGCGCGGGAGAAAGACGTCGAGCAACTCCGCGATCGTGACGCCGGCCTCGCAGCGCAGGAGGCCGCTGGCGGCGTCGAAGGAGAGCATCCGGTTGAGCCGCGTCAGATCGACGACCCGATTCTGATCGTTCAGCGCCGCGTCACCGTAGGCGCGGCCGGCGCCGCGGGCGATTAGCGAGTCCGCGTCGGCGGTTACGACCGCTCGCAGTTCGGCGATCTTCTCGGGCCGGTAGATGTCGCTCTCCGAGAGCGGATAGCGGCCCCATCCGGTGAGCAGCGCATGGCGCGGTTGCGCCGTCGCGCTGGCTGCGCATTGGCTAGTCTTGGACATTTCCATCATCGCAAGTTTCTAAGCGCGGCCGCCATCACGGGCGGGGCGCAAATGTGCATTGAACCTAACAGGAAGAAGGGCGCCCGAGAAACAGTGAAACAGCCGCGCACCGCGCGCCCGCGGCAGGGGCCGCGCCCGCCAACGGCGGGCGGCCTTAATACTGGGTGCAGGGGCCACCCCTGCACCCTGCCTATTTCTTCTTCGCGGCTTTTCCCGTTCCCGACAATGGCACCGACTGCGGCTCGCCGATCACGTTGTCAACAATCTGCAGGCTTCCACTCTGCGCCGTCGTGCCCGTCGGGCTGAAGGTCACCGATACCTTGCAACTCTGGCCGGGCTCGAGCATCTGATTGCATTGCGACGTTACCGCGAACACTGATGGCGACGCGCTCTCGTTCTTGATACTCACCGCCAACCCCGTTTTCTTCTTGCCCGCGTTCTTGATCGTGACCTTCTTCGGCTTGCTGGCAGTACCGACGGTCACCGTTTTCCCGAATGAGATCGAATGGGGACTGATGGTCAGCTTCCCCGGGATTGGAGTCGCCGTCGCGGTGGGCGTCGCGGTCGCAGTCGCCGTTGCCGTCGAGGTCGCAGTCGCCGTGGCAGTTGCGGTCGCCGTTGCAGTCGCGGTCGTTGTTGCTGTTGCCGTGGCGGTCGGCGTCGGAGTCGGCGTCGCGCTCGGAGTCGGTAGCGGCGAGCTGCCGGTTCCGGACAGGATGATGTTGGTCGTGACGCTCTGGGCATTGTTCGTCAAGCTGATGCTGCCCGTGCGCGCTCCAGTCGACGTTGGTGAGAACGTTACGTTCACCGAGCAGCTGGCGCTGGGAGCGATCGGCGACCCGGAGACGCAATTGTCGGTCTCCCCGAAATCGCCGGTCGCGGAAACGCCAAAGAAGCTCACAGCAGAGTTGCCCGAATTTGTGACGGTATCCGTCTGCGGCGTGCTCGAACCCCATTGCGGCACGGCGCTGAAGTTGAGAGTTGGTGGCGACGGCGCGATGATCGGAGGCAGCACGCCTACCGGCTCCGAGACCTCGAGACTCCCGCCGCCCGGAGCATATTTCACATCCACCGTCGTGGTTCCTGCGCCTACCGCGGTTATCGTGCCCGTGGGACCGGCGCTGACGATGGTCGGATCGGCCGAGGTATAAGACATGCTCGCGGATTTGGTTACGTCCGCCGTGCTGCTATCGGAAAATGTCGCGATAACCTGGAGCGAGGCCGAGGCGCCGATCGCGGAGAGCACGACCTGCGGCGGCTTTACCGTGATTAGCGTCGGCGCGCTCGCGGGTTCGACTTGCAAGGTGACCGGTGGCGATGCGGTCAAGGTCTTCGTCGAATCGACTCCTACCGCGGTAATATCGTAAGGACCCGGAATCGTGGTCGTGGGAATCGTCAGCGAGAGCGAGTACGGCGTAACCGTGACCGGCCCCGCACCGCCAAGCGGATCGGCCCCAATGATTGCAACTCCATTTGGGAACGACGCACCCGCCCCCGTCTGCACCGCAATTGTCACCGTCTGGCCGGGCACCACGGTGGTTCCGGTGGTGGGAGACGTGATTTGGAGCTCCGGCGTACCCTGAGCGATAGCGGTTCGCGCCGAAATTGCGATCGCAATGGCCAGCGCGAAAGCCGCCGCCGTCCGCACGATGCGGATGCTCTTAGTGACCTTGGAACGTGCTTTTTGCATGGCTCCTCAAGGTAACGTCGTCAAAAACGTGGACGTATTTGTCACGGGAGTATTGAGCAAATTGATTACCTGATCCGGAACCCCGCTGGCCTCCTCGAGCGCGTTCGGCCCGCCAAAGCCAAGGTCTTGAACACCCCCGGAATGAACCGCTGTAAAAGGAGGTCCCATTCCGGAAAGCCCGTCAAACTGGCTTGTAAGCGAGACGATCGCGTCGCTATCTGCCGTAGGCGAGCCGAACACGGTGGGCCATAAAGCGGGCGTGAGGTCTAATGCCAGCGGATCCTGAGCTTGGTAGCCGCAAGCTTCTATCATGAATTGCGTCGCAGCCGGCGGAGAACCTATTGGGTCAAGCTGGGCTGAGCCCATGATCGAAGCGATCAATGCGGTCGGCAGCCGCGGCGTTGAAGATTGATGTACTGTCTGGAGCGCGAAGCTCAGCGTCCCGTCGGCGGGATTTACCGAAAGATCGCCGATTGCGCCGCTCACTACCGTCGCCGGACCCAGATCCACCGCGCTGAACGTCGCATGCCCCGCCAGCGTGAACAGCTCGGCCAGACAAAGGTTGCCACTTTGAAGCATGTCGTACGCCAGCGGCGAGCCGAGGTGCGGCGTATCTATGGTGACTACCTTATGTACTGAACCCTGCCCGAAGTTTTCTCCGGTGTAGAAGTTCGGCAACAGCGGTAGATACCGCGAGATATCGCCTCCCATGCTGTGTACGACAAGATCCGCCTGTATCGATGCGACCGATAGGCCCAACGGATTTCCGCCATTCTGAAAACTGCTGATCGCACTGCCGATTTGATTGAGCACGGTGGGAGCGTTGTATGCAAATCCGAGCGAATTTGCCTTGGCCGAATGGCTTACGGCTTTCTCCAGTGCAAACTCCATGAATGCGTTCGGGTCGTAGATTGGATAGAAGCTCGTGATCTGCGAGCCGATATTGTTCGAAAAGTCCGCTTGCTGTACTGAAAAGCGTGAATCGGTGAGGAACGGGGAAAACCCGCTCCAATCGGAAGGCGCTCCCCACAATCCGTGCACCAGAACGACCGGCGGCCGCAGCACCGTAAACGGTAAATATCCCAGGTAAATATCATTCGTGTCGTCCTGGATCTCGAAATCAACCTGCCGGCTTGTCGCCCCCGGATCGCTCGGCGCGTTCGGATTGCTGGAATCGGGCGGCCGTACAAAATCCACCGGCGCCTGATATACCGCGATCCCCAATATCCCGCTGTCTGTCGATATTGCCGATACGGTCACGCTATTCGCGGTAGCGGAACCGCCGCCGAGTTGCCCCAGCCCGCCGTCTTCATTCGCCGACGTGCTCAGCTCTCCATCATCGTTATATAAAGAGATCGTGAATTGATCGCCCACCGATATCTCGGAGTCCCAAACGACGATCAGTGACGACGGCATGCCGTCGGCTCCGACCCCGGAGATAGGCCGGCCCAGCGTCAGCATCGGATGCGGGGCTATGGCCTTGCCGCAGACCTGCGGATCCACACACCTGCTCGGCGGCGTGATCGGCAATCGCCGCCGCCGCCGATCTGGGCGTGATGCCAGCGCCCTGCGAGCCGCCGATGCCACAGCGTTTAGCTCCGTCGATGCCAGCGGATTTGGGGCCGCCAATATCACCGCCTGGGCCTGGCCGCCCACGGCGACGAGGTTGCCGGCGCCTGAGAGGGAGTGAACGGTCCCAGCCGCAGCCGGACTGTGCCCAGGGTTACCGCTCGCAGTGGGCCAGCCCCAACCGTTTGGCGTTTGCGCGCGGGCATCGCCGGCGGCGAGCGCGAGGATTGCGACGGCGGCCGCGCTCAGGACTGCGATCGCGCCGATCCGCACTTTTCCTGGAGACTTGTTCATTTGCTTCTCCTCAGCCGGGATTCCCGCATATCGACCCGTTTGAGTCTCCGATTCCAGTTTCGACTGCCGCAAACGGAAATCTCTGTCGAAGCTAACAGGAAAAAAAGCGGGTGGGAAACAGTGAAACAGCCAAATAGCCGCGCTCCGCCCGCCTCAGCGCGTAGCAGCGCGACGTACCGATGCCCACCAGCGCCTGAGTTTGCCCGCTCCCTCTGCGCGATTGTTCTCCTTCCCACTATGGGAAGGGGATTTTGTTGCTATTGACAGTCATCGCAACCCTTGCTAATATAAGGGCATGATGACCTTTGAACAATTCGATAGAGACTTTCCGACCGACGACGCCTGCAAGCAATACATCGTCGCCAAGCGCTGGCCCGATGGCGTTCGCTGCCCGCGCTGCAATCGGAAAGAGAAAATCTACACCATCAAAGCGAAGCCCTTTCACTGGACCTGCTGCAATCCAGATTGCGGTAAGCGACAGGGTTACCGATTCAGCGTGACCACGCACACGATCTTTCAGGACACTAAAGTCTCGCTCCGACTCTGGTTCAAGATCGGCTATTTGATGTGGACCGCGAAGAAGGGGCTTAGCTCGCTACAAGTACGGCGCGTAATCTTCGGCGAAGACTCCGGAACCGATTGGCGAACCGCGTGGTACATCTGCCATCGCTGGCGCGCTGCGATGAAAAGCGATGCGATCCGGCTGGATGGCGAAGTCGAGATTGATGAAACCTACGTGGGCGGGAAAGCCAAGAATCGCCACGGCGGGCGCACTCATCACGGCGGCAGGAATCCAAAGAATGCCGCGCCGGGAACATTCGGCAAAGTTGCGGTCATCGGCGCGATTGCGCGCAAGGGAATGGTCGTAGCCAAGGTGATCGAGAATACCGACACCAAAACCCTTGACGATTTCGTTCACTCCGCAGTCGGCCCGAATGTCCGGCTAGTCGCAACCGATGAGCATTCAGGATACCGGCTACTTGGCCGCGATTTGCCGCATCGCGTCGTGCGCCACAGCGCGGGCCAGTACGTGGTCGGCGCGGTTCACACTCAGACAATCGAGGGATTCTGGAGTCTCTTGAAACGCGGCATTGTGGGCAGCTACCACAAAGTCAGCAAAGATTATCTGCCGCTGTACGTGAACGAATTTGCATGGCGCTACAACAACCGAAAAAACCCGAACGGATTTGCCGATTTGATTACGACGTGCAGTAACTAGCCGCGCGGACGTGGAAGCGCTAAAGTATCGCGGTGGCTTCCACAAAGCGTTCGGCCCGCACGGCCCGAAAAAAATACGTTCCAAGCGAAAAGCAGCGCGCAAGCGACGAAAAGTTGCGCGAAGAATTGCGCCACTTCGATCTAAAGAAGTTTGATAAAGCGCTGGAGAAAGTGCTCGGTAAGGCTCCGAATCAGCGCTAAGATTTCAACAGTCGCTCAATTTCTTTGATCGCGCGGTCTCGCTCGGTTATCAATGTTTGGCGCTTTTCTTTTAATCCGCGCAGACGATCCTGCGAGCGTGTCAAGCTATCCTGAGCGTGGTTGAGGAATTGCGTCTCTCTGTCGCGCTCTTTTTTCAAGTCTCTAGCTGTGGCTTGCAGGCTTGTCAATTTGTCCTGTTGAGCGATGCTACCGCCATCTAGTTGCAACAAAAGATGACGGCTCCAATCGTCTGCCTGTTCGCAAGCATTGCTTGCGGCAGTCGTCGCAGCGTCAAGTGTGCGCCTGCATTCGGCCAATGCCTCTGTAGAATGCTCAATCTCGCGCTGAGCCTCTTGTTGATCTTCTGTATTCGTAGCTAATTGCGCAGCTAAATTGGCGCGCAACTCTTCAAGCGTTTTAAGGTTGTTTTCGTTAGCCGTCATTGTGTTCTCCACCTCCGCACCTAATCCGAAAATACACCGAATGTAGCGGCTGTCTAGGTATTTTATTCCGCTAATCGCGTTGCGAGTTTTTGCATAAATGCTTCTACGTGGATCAATACGCTGTGCGCCACGTCGGGGTCGTAGCTGTCGCGCGCATGGGAAACGTGATTGCGCCACACATTCTTAAAGTGCCTGCATTCCATCGCAGCATCTGAAAAAAACTTTTGAGCCTGCTCCTTCGATAGACCCTTAGGCCAAGCGTCGATTGCTTTAATCTTCGATTCGATTCCCTCGATCACGTTCTGCCAATTCTCGCGTTCAAATGGGACTTTCAATTCTCGCGCCATTACGCCCAAGCCGCGCTCAGCAACTCGCATTGAGTGAAAAACCGAAGCTGTATTTCCGCCAAGAGCGTAACAGGTACCCGATTCTCGAATGTCATCACGTGCAGATTTAAACCGCTTAGAAACCTGCTTTCCAAATAACTCATCCTGGTCGTAGTATTTCGCCTTCTCTCGATCCACGTACAAGAACACGTCTTTTTTGATCGCGTCCAGAATGTCCTCGCGGATAACGCGCATCTCATTCTTGAGCGTGGACCATAAAATCGGCTTGGCTAGCATCGTGCGCGTTCTGTTTATTCGGTCGATTATCTTTTGCAAGTCAAACAACTGACATTGCTGTTCGACATGGTTCAAAAACCCTAGATAGTGCGCGACTTCATCGATAGGTGCTTCGCTGTCCGGCAACCGTTGGCCGCCAATAATATTGACGCCCTGCACAGCGGCGTTGCGTTCAAAGCCTTCAAGACCGCTGATTACGACGTAAAAGAATCGGGCGCTAAACGGCATCATTTCGAGGATGCTCAATAATCGTGACGGATCGCGTTTCCATGGAACTAGATACAGGCCGTCCCGCTCACGTGAAGAAGGCGCACTGATACTTGCACCGCAATAGTCTCTTCGGCCATCGTGCGGAATTATACAGCATTCGCGGACTGACTGTCTATTCAAACAAAATCCCCCTATGGGAAGGGGCTAGGGGTTAGGTTTGCCCGCATCGTTCGCGACGCGTGCTTGTTCCACTGCTGAAATTACCTCGCCCGCTATTTTCACGGAAGAGGAGGTCGGCCGCGTGGCGGCCCGTAGGTGAGGGTGCTGGCCTGACAGGGCGAGCCCGACGCGGACCGTCGGGTGCGGGCCCAAATTCCGCGCGCCCCGAGATTCTCCGCGTCTCTCACGCCGCCAGAAAACAGCCCAAGAAGTTCTGAGCTGAAAGCTTACGGTACTGGCTTGATCGAAAAAGAAAGCTCATACTCCACGAGTTTGACATCGGCTATCTGCGACGATGCCAATCTCAGGTCTTCGGTGATCTGGCTGGCTACAATGACGCCGCGCACTTTCCTCTGCGCTGCGAGATTTTTCTGTATCCACGCCATGTATCGAAGCAGCTGGCCGATCGTCCGGTCGTAGCCCCGGGATACCTTCAGCTCGACTACGACGTAGTCGCCGGCCTTATCGATCGCCAGGAGGTCGATAAATCGCCCACCTACAGGAAACTCGATTCCGATGATTTCCTCTTCCTCGTATAGGTGGAGGCCGGGTTCAATGAGACCGAGATTCTTCGACAGGTAGTTTCGCAAATCGCGCTCGAATGCAAATTCTTTTGATCCCTCGGTCGCCTCCTCTCCATCCGGGTCTTGCTCATGCGATTCCGGTTCTGACTCTTCTAGAGTCCGATTCCCCATAAGATCGGTCTTGTATATAGGGGCAGGGTCCTTCTCGGGTTCGTACAATCGATACTGGCCCGGACCGAGCTTGAAGAAGAGATCATGCTCGCTTCCGGGCCGAACGTTGGGATGATGCTTCCGCAAGCGAGAGTTCACAGACATTGCTTCCACATGCATGCCCACTGTCGCCGGTTGGATCCTCGGATAGTGAGCTCGAAACCAATTGACCGCGTCGTCCTTGCTGAATCGCTGTCCCTTTGAAAGGTTTGCGCCGGCAAACTCCTTCATCAGAGTCTTCGTGGGCCTATCGTAAATTGGCATTGCCTCAACAGCTCCTGCTTTTGCTTTCGGCTTTTTTCATAAGAGAAATTTCGCGTCGGAAACCCCTTCCGGACACGCTCGGGTTGGAAATTGAACAGCATTCCCTAAAACAACTGTGTCGCATAGTTCCCGACTGACCTTAAGGAAATCGGACTCGCTCTGCAAAGCCCTCCGCTTCAAATGCCTAGCCCACTCCCATCAAGCCACTATTCGTGATTTGTTCCCCTGAACTAAAAGGGGATTAGTAAGCTGTTGACACCAAGCGTAAAGAGGTCTATGTTTAGACCATGCAAACGCTAGATGCTTTCGATAAACGGTTCCCGAACGATGACGCCTGCAAGCAGTATCTCAAAGAGATGCGCTGGCCCAAGGGCGTGCGCTGCCCGCGCTGCGGGAATGAGAAAGTGTACGAACTCAAGGCACGCCCGTTTAATTGGGTATGCAAGAGCGGCAAGCAGAGCACGAACAAAGAGACTGGCGAAGTCCTGACTTGCGGCAAGCAGGGCTACCGATTCAGCGTCATCACGCACACGATCTTCGAGAATACGAAGCGCCCGCTCGTATCGTGGTTCAAGATCGGATTCCTCATGCTGGTCTCGAAAAAGGGCGTTAGCGCGCTTCAACTTCATCGCATGATGTACGGCTCGAAGCACCTGAACAATTACCATACGACTTGGTATCAGTGCATGCGACTTCGCGCCGCAATGAAAGATTCCGAATGGGAAAAACTGATGGGCGTGGTCGAGGTCGATGAGGTCTATCTTGGCGGACTGGAGCGGAACAAACACAAGAGCGAACGCGCCAACAAGCGCGGCCCTGCCGGAAAGACCGAAGTGATCGGAGCCATCGCCCGCAAAGGCAACGTCGTTTGCCAGATGGTCGAAGATGCGGATTTCCGCACGTATGACGATTTCGTCAGAAAGACAGTCGGCACCAGAGTCGATTTACTCGCTACCGATGAAAGTTTCCGCTACCGGAATCTGAGGCGACTTGGCTACGAGCATGAATTCGTTACGCACAAGAACGATGAGTTTGTACGCGGCAAGGTCCATACGCAAACGATTGAATCGTTCTGGAGCCTGTTGCGGCGCGGCATCATGGGCAGCTACCACAAAGTCAGCAAGGACTATCTGCCGCTCTACTTGAGCGAGTTCACGTATCGTCACAATCGCCGGAACGCAGACGATCCGTTCGCGGAGTTAATATCAAATGCGTAGCGGTTGCCCGCGTGCCGGTCGCTTCGCTAAAATGGAAGCGTGGCAAAGTCAGATTCACCGGCAATCCGCGCGAAGACAAAAGAACTCCGCGAAGAACTCAAAAACGCCGACATGTCAGACTTCGACCAGATGATGCGCCATCTGATACACGTTCCGAAAGAGAAGATCGACGCGGCTGACAAAAGGCGAAAAGCTAAAACGCGCTAGTTTTTGCACTGTGCGCACAGTGCGCTGCAAATCACTCCGACCATAGTTTATCCATAAAGCTGCATATTGACCTAGCGTGTTTGTCGTGCCTAGGATCGGCCTTGACTGATCGAAAGGTGAGCGCGGGTGCGCGCCTTAGAGTTTCCCGACCCAACGGCGCGCCCCGCACCCGATCAGCGAAGGAAGTGGCCACAGGGACTATGTCATCAAATCGCCTCGCCCGCGCCTAAACGCGGCAACGGAGCAATCACGGCGCTAGTCCGTGGCGAGGTTTCCCCCGCTCAATCGTTCAGTTTAGCCGTGAAGGCACGGCTGTACAAGGGAGCTTGGAATCAATGGCAACAAAGGAACAGCTTGAAGCGGCAATAAATACAGTGCGAGGGCATCGCGCCAAGATACTCGAACGCGCTGAGATTTTAGAGCGATTGGCGAATGAACTAGAGATTCTGACAGGCGAGGAATCGTTCGCGGGTGAATACAGCGCGGGGACCGCCGCCATCATTCCGCCGACAACTCAACCGTCGCCAGAAAAGCAGAACGAAACTCTTCAGATTGAGAAGGGCATGTTCTTTGGGAAAACCTTGGGTCAGGCTGCTATCGCGCTTCTGCGGTTTAGCCCGCGACCGATGACCATGAAGGCGATGGTTATTGCGCTGGAAGCTGCGGATTTTCCGTTCGATAGCAAGGATCACTATTTCTCTCTATATCGAACGCTCCGGCCTGATCGGATTCCGCCAGAAATCGTGAAGCACGGCAAGCTCTATGGTTTGCGACAACGGATCTCGAAATCGGGGACTACAGAACCAGATCGACAGGTTCCCAATAGTGACGACGAATAGAAGAATGCCATGACAAGGCAAATGATCGTTCTGGTGAAACGGGGTATTGTGGCATTCCTGTTCCTGCTGTCGGCCTGTTTACCGCCAATCGCTCCGGACGAACCACGCTCCCTTCAAACGAGATATGAGACTCTTGCACCCGGAGTCGTATTGATTACCTCAGACCGCGAAATGGGCACGGGGTTCTTCACCGACATTAACGGTACTCTGGTAACCGCAGCTCACGTCCTTTTTGATCGTACTTTTAGTATCGGCAAAGCTGGCGCGGTCGAAGTTCATCTGACAGCGAAGGAACATCTGAAAGTCCATTTACAAGATGGGAGCGAATATTTTCTTCAAGTCGATCCGAGCGCCCCAAATACAATCAGGCAAGCAGCGTTTGATTTAGCAGTAGTAAAGAAAAGCGTGCCAGTACTAACGCCACAATATCTTAACCTGGTTCAAGATGGCGATCTGCCCAAAGTCGGAGCTAACGTGATCGCGATCGGCTACCCATCTGGAAGTGAGGGTAAGCAGAGTCTGTATGAAGGCCTGATCAGCTCCATTTACGTGTCTCACATGGCACAGGGGATAACGAACGACACTCCAGAGCGACCAGTCTATCGGACTCGCCCATTTATCCAGATAGAAATGCCGATCACGGGCGGAGTCTCCGGGGGACCGCTGATTACAGATTCAGATCAAGTGATTGGTGTAGTGGATGAGGTGCCGTTCACGATGAACCGCGACATACAAGCGTTGGCGCAGGCGTATGTCCCTTCGATACCGCTTAGCGTACAGCCGCTATCCCAGACCCCGCTAGCGGCGCTGGCGTGGTCGGTCCGGAATTTCTTGACTCCGGGTTTGGCGCTGGTCGCGCCGGTACGCGATCTGACCTCGGGTTCAAACGGGTTGGCGGCATCGCCTCGGCAGGAAGAAATTGAGTCGCCAACGCCGACTGGCCTGCCACATTAACCTTGTCGTTTACATTCCCCGCACGCAGGGGCGATTGTTTGTCACCCGCGAGAGCAGCGTGGAAGCTGAGAGGCAATGCGATCGCGAAGGTGATGGCTAACAGCACACGACGAGGCATAATTCTAGCCTCCTTGTAGCGGAAGCGTCATCGGTGGTGAACTTAATCACAAGACACCACAAATGGCAACCACTATAGGTAAACTATCTTCCTAGTACGTAAACCAGTCAAATTCGATACCTTCGCCTTTAATTCGATATGGACCAGCCTGTCACGTCCCTTCGATTCTGCCCTCTCAACTATTTAGTGTCAACAAACTACTAATCCCCAACTAAAAAACGTTTCACGTGAAACGTTTGGCTCTGGATCCTAGGAAATAACAGCTGTTTCGCAAAATGCGCCGTAATTAGCACTCGCTGCTGACCTCCCCGCCGCGATGCGCGACAATAGCCGCGATCGCTTTCGCCTTTGCTCATGGTAAACTCCGCCCGCATTTTTGTTTTCACACTGGGTGCAGGGGTCACCCCTGCGGTTACCCCTGGCCGTGGCGACGGCAGCGCAGTATTAAGCCATTAGCAGGGGCCGCGCCCGCCAACGGCGGGCGGCCTTAATACTGGGTGCAGGGGTCAGCCCCTGCAGGAGATTTGTATGTCGTGGGAAAAGGAAGTCGAAGAAATCCGCCGCCGCGTCGAGCTCGCCAAAGCGATGGGCGGGCCCGATAACATCAAGCGCCAGCACGACGGCGGCAAGCTCACCGTGCGCGAGCGGATCGACCGGCTGCTCGATCCCGGATCGTTCCACGAGTATGGCGCGCTGGCCGGAGCGCCGAAGTACGAGGGCCAGACGCTCGTGTCGATCATGCCGGCGAATTTCGTCGGCGGCACGGGACGAATCAACGGGCGGCGCGTGGTGGTCGGCGGCGACGACTTCACGGTGCGCGGCGGCGCGGCGGACGCCTCGATCGGCAACAAGCAGGGCTACGCGGAGATGATCGCGCATGAGCTGCATCTGCCGATCGTGCGGCTGGTGGACGGAACCGGCGGCGGCGGCAGCGTGCGTTCACTCGACACGATAAAGCGGACCTACATCCCGGCCAATCCCGCTTTCGACGTGCTGGTGAAATTGATGGGCGAGGTGCCTGTAGTCGCGGGATGCATGGGGTCGGTGGCGGGGCTTGGCGCTGCGCGCGTGGCGGCATCGCATTTCTCAGTGATGGTTCGCGGATCGAGCCAGCTCTTTATCGCGGGACCGCCGGTGGTCAAATGGGGTGTGGGCGAGGAGCTGACCAAGGAAGAACTCGGCGGCTCCGAAATCCACGCGCACATCAGCGGCGCGGTGGACAACGAGGCCGACAGCGAGGACGACGCGTTCGCGCAGATTCGCCGCTTCCTGTCGTACTTGCCGCAGAGCGTGTGGAATGTGCCGCCGCGGATCGCGCCCGACGACGATCCCGCCCGGCGCGAGGATGAGTTGATCGGCATCGTGCCGCACAATCGCCGCCACGGTTACGATGCGCGCCGAATCCTGGAGCTGGTGATGGACCACGGGTCGTTTTTCGAGATGACGCCGTTCTTCGGCCCGTCGCTGGTGACGGGATTTGCCCGGCTCGACGGATTCCCGGTCGGCGTGATGGCGAACGATCCGTTCTCGATCGGCGGATCGCTGGACGGGCCGGCGTCGGACAAGATGGTCAAGTTCGTCGATCTTTGCGACACCTTTCACCTGCCGCTGGTGAACTTCGTCGATCAGCCGGGATTCCTGATTGGACGCGAGGCCGAGATGGCGGGAACGATTCGCCGCGGCGTGCGCGCGCTGTATGCGATGTTTCAGACGACGACGCCGATGGTTGCGATCATCGTGCGCAAGGCGTTCGGAGTCGCGGGCGCGGGCCATGGGATCACGACCGGGTTGAATCTCCGCTACGCATGGCCGTCGGGCGATTGGGGCTCGCTGCCTATAGAGGGAGGAATCGAGGCGGCCTACAAGCGCGACCTGGCGGCGTCGAGCGACCCCGAAAAGTTGCGGGCCGAATTAGAAGAGAAGTTCAACGCCGTCCGCTCGCCGATTCGCACCGCCGAAGCTTTCGGAATCGAGGAAATAATCGATCCGCGCGATACCCGGCCGATCCTCGTCGACTGGGTGCATCAGGCCTACGAGATCGTTCCCACCCTGCTCGGAGTCAGGACGCGCACAATGCGCCCGTAGCGACGACAACGGAGCGCGGCCTTAACACTGGGTGCAGGGGTCACCCCTGCTCGGCGGCCGGCGCGGTTCGAGCGTGCTTTTCAGCCCGCGCATGGCCGCGAGTGAACGCCATCGCGACGATGTAGATTATCATTCCGCCCAGCGCAACTTTCACCCACTCGCCCCATCCATAATGGACCGCAACGTAGAGCGACAGCGGCGCCGAGATTGCCACCCATCCGCGCGCGACCAGCCCGAAGAAGGCCCATCCGGTAGCTTGCAGCGCGGGGGAGATATCCTCGAGCGTCTCGGAGTACTGCGCTGCCCACGGCACGTAGCCGATCGCCAGGAAGCATCCCATCAGCGACCCGACCATCACCATCGTCGCGCGTGGCAGCGGATGACCGAAGGTTGGAATCCACCAGGCCATCAGGATCGCGGCGAGCGTCGCGCCGAAGATTGCGATCGGTTTGCGGGTTTGCAGGCGATCGGAGACCAGCCCCGTCCCCACCAGGACGGCGAGGTTCGCCAGCCAGAAGTATCCATTCATCTTCGCCGCGTCCGCGGGCGTGTAATGAAACGCCTCGGTGAACATCAGCGGCCCGAAGCCCTGGATCGCAAAATACAGCGTCAGGTTCGCGCTCACTCCGATCACCAGCAGCCAGACCTCGAAATGACCGAACAGGCGCCTGAAGGCGTCCATGCTGCTGGAAGGAAGTTCGGAGGCCGACGGCAGGCGTCCTTCGGCGGCGAGCGCCTGGATCTCGGTCTTCATAATCTGCATGCGCAGTTCGGGGCTCAGATCGCACAGCCACAACACGATCGGGATGTACATCGCGACCGCGAAGAATCCCATTATCCAGATCTGCGATTGCCAGGTGTGATAAATCGGCAGGGTCCTTCCCGCCACGTAGTTGGCGAGGAAGGCCGCGCCGACCGGACCGATCGTGAACAGTCCGAAGGCCAGCGCCCGGCTGAGCCGCGGCGACATATCGCGCATCAGCGCCGCCAGCGCGCCGGCCGTCAGCCCCGCCACGACTCCCATCAAAATGCGCAAGATCACGAACGAGACGATGCCCGTGATCAACACGTTCAGGAACAGCAGCCCGGTGACCAGGCCCAGACATACGTCGATGATCAGCACGCGGCCGTAACGGTCTGCCAGCGGACCCCCGACAAACGCGGAAATTCCCGAAATCATCACCGCGGCAGTAATGAATTTGCCGTATGCGACGTGGCTCATATGCAGGTAGGGCAGCATGATCGGCAGCAGCGGAGCCAGTTGGAAGTCGTACGCGCCCAGAATCGAAGCGAGGACCGTCAGCAGCAGCAGAGCCCACCGATAGGCGCCGCGCGGATATTCAGTGAGCGTTCGAGCCGCGACAAAACCGTTCATGCCGTCCCTCTCCCCACGAGCCCGACGAACGTTGACCTAGTTTCTCTACAACTTGGAGCCCTGAAAACACAAGGCGCATCCGTTAGCAGGGCGTTGAAAAATCGGGATCCCGAGCCAGGCCGAGCGACCCGGCTCCCAACCTCTCCTTTTCCGAGGAGAGGTCGGCGTAAGCCAGGTGAAATTGGTGTCGCCGGGTGAGGCGCGACGCCCGCTAACGAAACCACGCCCCGGTTAGGGTGCCGCGTTGCCCGCGCCGTCTCGTTTGTTTTCACTGGCCACCCGTGCCCACGGGCTGGTGCGCGCGCGCTCGGCCTGCTAAGACGCCGGAAGCCGACAAGCCTCGAACAGGATCGTGGAACGATGGATATAAAGAGCCCGGCGGTGGGCAAGGTGCTCCGCCTCTCGGTCGAGAGCGGTGCGCAAGTTGCGCGTGGCGACGAAGTGATGGTGATCGAATCGATGAAGGTCGAGATACCGGTCAAGGCCCCGGCCCACGGGCGCATCATCGAGTTTCGGGTCAAGCCCGGCGATCAAATTCAGCGCAATTTCGTCCTCGCCGTGATCGAAGCGTGACGCAGCCGCGTGTCGCCCGATTCAAGCGGCTGCGCAGAGCCACGGCCAAGTGCTGCCCGTCATGGGCAAAAGAATGCTCAGATAGACGGGAGCAATACTAAATAGATAATCAGCCAATTACTCATTATATAGTTGGCTCATATGTACTCTGGGAGTAGAGTGACTACTGGATGCATGCCGAAGGGGGGTCTTCGCTTTGTCCAGGCATTTTTCGCCGTGCCTTTTCGCCGCCGCAGGCGGCTTGCTGCTGGCAGCCGCTCTCGTGGTAATTCTGTTCTTTCCGCAGCGAGCGAGGTCGCTGGCGGCAGGTGCCAACCCTGACGCGGACAGCTCGATGCGCTTGCGCGACCGCGCGGCGCGCGAGGCATTCATCGCGAGCCGGCGCGGACTGAACTTCGGAGTGCCGCCGGATGCGTATCGCGCGGCGATCGCCCAGATGCGGATGCAGGAGCGCAGAGCAGTCGCAAGCTCCAGGCTGGACGGGACGGACGCGGCGCAGGCGGATGCTTCTTTGGCGTGGAACGCGCTTGGTCCGATCCCATTGATTAATGAGATTCCCGCCTTTGGCGGAATTGCGGTGGGTGGATCGCTGGCCGGTGCGACGGGAAGGGTTACCGCAATCGTCGCAGATCCGACCGTGAGCGGACGGATATTCGTCGGCACCGGCGGCGGGGGAGTGTGGATGCGCGCCAACGCAACCGCGGCGTTCGTGCCGATATTCGATCTCGAGCCTACGCTGTCGGTCGGCGCGCTCGCGCTCGACCCCACCACCAGTCCCGATCCAACGCTTTACGTCGGCAGCGGGGAAGGCAACGGCTCGGCCGATTCATACTATGGCGAAGGAGTCTTCGTCTCGAGCGATCTCGGCAATACCTGGACGCAACTCGGCGCAAGCAACTTCGTGCACGCGTCGATCGCCTCGATCGCGGTCGATACCACGCAGACGCCGCGAACAATCTACGCCGCGGTAACCTACGGCTCGAGCGCGAGCCGGGCGGACGCGTCCTGGGTTGAGGGCGATTTCAGTCAGAATGGCCTTTGGCGTTCTGCCGACGGCGGCGAGTCCTGGATTCCATATCCCGCGGGAACCTTCGGCGCTTGCCCGTACTTCACCGGCGATCCATGTCCCGCAGAGTCAGTGGTGATCGATCCTGCGTCACCGGCCGCGGTGCTGGTTTCGATTCTCGGAGCCGGCGTGTTCCGCTCGTCGAATTCCGGATTCAGCTGGACTCGCGTGAGCCTGCCCAACTTGAGCGGCGGCGTCAGCCGCGTGAGTATCGCTGCCGCCGGCGGCGTTGCGTATGCCATGGTCGGCGCGGCTGACGGTATCGAGTACGCGGGGTTCTACAAATCCGCCAATGACGGAGTCAGCTGGACTCAGGCGTCGGTGCCGAGCGCGACGGTCGGCGGCACGACTATCGACGGGTCCAGCTCGAGCAACTTTTCCGAGTCTTTCTTCGACCAGACGCTGGCGATCGATCCCGCCGACGCAACCGGAGCAACCGTCGTGTTCGGCGGCATCGGAATCTACCGCTCAACCAACGCCGGGAGCAATTGGACCATGCTCGCTTCCGGCGGCGGTACGCATTGCGATCAACACGCGGTCGCGTTCGATCCCGCAAGCGCCCACAGCTTCTACCTCGGCAACGACGGCGGGCTTTATCGCTTCGACGCCGGCACGCTCACCTGGGCGGCGCTCAACGCGAGCATCGGCGCCGCCCAAGCGCAGTCGGTCGGTCCTCATCCGACTAACAGCGCGGTGGCGATCGCGGGATTTCAGGACAACGGCACCGCGCTTTTCAACGCCGCCGAGCCGCCGGCGTCGAGCTGGACGGAGGTGGACAACCTCGACGGCGGATTCGCGCTCTTTGACACGGTCAACCCGCTGTTCGCCTATCATACGTTCGCGACCACCTCGGCCGGGCCATGGGTCGCGCGTTCGACCAACGCCGGAGTCACATTCAATTTTGCCGCTTCGAGCGATGCGATCCAGACCGCGATGGCGATGGCGGGCGACGCAGGTGCGGCCTACTATCCGCCGCTCGCAAGCGATCCGGCCGTCGCCGAGCGCGTGTTGTTCGGCGCGCACTCGGTTTACGTTTCGAACGACGCGATGGCGACATGGGCGCAGCAGACGACCCAGGATTTGACCGGCGGATGCAACAGCGGCGCGTGCGCGCTCGAGGACATCGAGATCGCGCCTTCCGACCACACCAAGGCGTACGCGCTCTCGATGGAGACCAGCACGACCTTTCGTCCCACGCCTTTCAAAATCTTCACCACTGATCAGGCGGATATCCAGGTCAACCCGGGGCAGCCCGGAGGCGCGCAATGGACCGACAAGACCTTGCAACTGCCGCCAATCGTGTTCCCGGATTCTACGCAAGCGACCGGAATTGCCGTTGACCCGTTCGATTACAGGGTCGCGTACCTGAGCCTTTCAGGGTTCACGTCGGCTACCGGTATCGGTCACATTTTCATGACGACCGACTTCGGCGGTTCATGGACACAGGTGGACGGCAATCCGACCCTTCAGAGTCCGCCGCCCGAAAATGCGCTGCCTGACGTTCCTGTGTTGCGAGTGCTGGTCGATCGCAATGATCCCACGGCGAACACTTTGCTGGCTGCGACTGACATCGGCGTTTTCAGGACGACCGACGGCGGATCGACTTGGGCGCCATTCAACCTCGGGGTGATTCCCGCAGTCGCAGTCTTCGATATCGAGCAGAATCTTAGCGGTGTGGTCTTTGCCGCGACGCACGGGCGCGGGATATTTGAGCTCGCCGGCGAGGGATCGCCCGGCGCGACGCCGTCATCAACGCCTGCTGCGACTGCCACCGTGACCGCAACGCCGACTACGGCGGCGAGCCCATCCGCGACTGCTACGCCGACCCCCTCTACAACCACGACTCCGACTGCGACTGCCACGCCATCCGCTACGGCGACGGTATCAGCAACGGCAACTTCGACGAGCACTGCGACCGCGACGCCGACCGCGACTGTCACGCCATCCGTGACGGCGACAGCATCAGCGACGCCAACTGTAACCGCGACCTTCACGCCGACGCCGATGCCGACCGTCGCAGCGGCGCTGGCGGTCTCGCCCAGCTATGTGAGCTTTACCGCGAAGTTGGGCGCGCGGAGCAAGGCAAAAAAAATAATGGTGGACAATCCCGGCAAAGTGTCGATCACGCTGATCGGTGCGGAGGTGACGGGCGACTTCGCGCTCTCGAAGCTATGCGGCGGGATGCTGAAACCAAAAGAGAAATGCAGCTACGGCGTGGTCTTCGCTCCGACCGCAAAGGGGCTGCATGCCGGCCTCCTCACGGTCAACAACAACGGCTCAAGCGGGCCGCGAACCGTCAGCCTATCAGGAATGGGCCGGTAGCCGCGCAGCCGCGCTAGGGGATAACGCGATACTCGCTCTCGAGGATCCCCATCACGATCGTGTCGTGATATCGGCCGCGCTTGAAATGCTCCTGGCGCAGCACTCCCTCGCGCTTGAATCCGCACTTCTCGTACGACGCGATCGCACGCAGATTGTAGTCGTGAACATGGAGCCAGAGCCGGTGCAGGTTCATTTTGTCGAACCCGAGCCGCATCATCACGCGCATCGCGTCGGTGCCGTAGCCCTTACCCCACAATGATTTGTCGCCGATCACGATTCCCACACCGGCGCTTCGATTGAGCCAGTTGATCGCGTTGAACGAAATCGCGCCGATATATCTGGGCTCCGCGAGCGTCTCGATCACGAAGGTCTTTTGTTTATCGGACGAAGCGGCAGCTGCCTCGATGAACTTCTCCTCCGCAAGAGACGAGACCGGATAGGCGAGCATCTCCCCGCCGAGCAAATCGGTGATTTCCTCGTCGTTGATCCATTTCATCACTGCGTCGAGATCGGACTTCTCGTAAGCTCTCAGCCTGACCAGCTTGCCTTCCATGTCCGTCTCCTTGCATTCCGAAAAAAGGAAGGGCGACCCATCGCCGGGCCGCCCGTCGTCGATCAATCCTCAGTTGAAAGCGGCTAGCCCTTGGGCAACCCGAGCACGCGCTCGCCGATGATGTTGTGCTGGATTTCGCTGGTGCCGCCGGCGATCGTCAACGCCCGCGACGCGAGCATCCGATACGACCACTTGCCCTTGTCCACCGCATACGGCGCCTTGAATTCCATCTGGCTGTACGGCCCCAGCATCTCCATCGCGAACTTGTTCATGCGCACGTTAAGTTCGCTGGCGCCCAGCTTGAGCACCGAGCCCTCGGGCCCCGGCGGCAGTCCCTTGAGCCGGCGCGTCAGTTGCCGAAAGCCGGTGTAGCGCAGCGCAGCCGCCTCGCACGCGAAAGCTCCCAGCCGCTGGCGCACGCTGGAGTCCTCCCACGCCGTGTGTCCGTTGCTGCGGATCGTCTTGGCCAGCTCTACCATCTCCTTGACCTGGCTCATCAGGTCGCGCCCACCGCCGATTCCCGACCGTTCGAACATCAGCGTGGTGATCGCGACCTGCCATCCCTGGTTTTTCTCGCCGAGAAGATTCTTCTTCGGCACCTTCACGTCCTCGAAGAAGATCTCGTTGAAATTCGCGTCGCCGGTGATCTGCACCAGCGGGCGCACGGTCACGCCGGGACTGTGCATATCGACCAGGATGTAGCTGATACCCTTGTGCTTGGGCGCATCGGGATCGGTGCGGACCAGCAGGAGGCACATGTCGGCGTGATGGGCGTCGGAGGTCCAGACCTTCTGGCCGTTGACGATAAAGTAGTCGCCTTCCTCGACCGCGCGCGTCTTCAGGGCGGCCACGTCGGAGCCGGCGTCCGGCTCGGAATATCCCTGGCACCATAGCTCGTCGGCCGAAAGAATTTTTGGAACGTAGCGCTTCTTTTGCTCCTCGGTGCCCCAATGAATAATGGTCGGACCGGCTAGCATGATGCCCAGTCCGTTGACCAGCACCGGCGAGTCAACTTTGGCGAGTTCCTCGCCGTAAATTATTTGCTGCGTGAGCGTCGCGCCGCGGCCGCCGTACTCCTTGGGCCAGCCGATTCCGACCCATCCGCCCGCGTGCATCTTCTTGTGCCACTCGACCCGCCGTTTCCAGTCCTCGGCGCTGCTTTCACGGGTATCTTCGCGAACATCACTGCCGCCGTCTCCGGCCTTGGGCAGGTTGGCATGGAGCCAGCTGCGAAACTCCTTGCGAAACGCCTCGTCTTCGGCGCTGAAATTGAAGTCCATTGGTGCCTCCGATGGGGACCGCGTGATGCGCGCCTGGCCGCGTCCACGACCATCGTCAGCCGGCGGCTGCGATCCCTAACGCCTGTTATATAGAACAGCCGGTGCCGCTTATTCAAGAAGGTTTTTGCGCTCGGCTCACGGCTGCCATCGCCGTCAGGCGCCGCTGACCCCTCGATCTTCGGGCAACAGGTACTCCGCCACGTGCGTCGGAATTGGAGTCGAAGGATCGACCCGCGCATCGAAGACTGGCGGCAAGGTTTTCATCGCAATCGGAATCTGGCCCGCCCAAACCGGCAGCGCGTAGTCGGCTTCGTCGTCGAGCGGGTCGCCGCTCCTGAGCTTCGCCGACGCCTCCGCGATCGGAAGCGACAGCACCGACGTGGCCTCAAGCTCTTTCTCATTGGGAGGGCGAATATGCTCCCAGCGGCCCGGCGTCACGTGTTCGATCAGTGCCTTCATCACGGCCAGTTTCTCAGCCGGGTCGGCGATCAAAGTTGCAGCGCCCAAAATCACGACCGAGCGGTAGTTGACTGAATGATGGAACGCAGAGCGCGCCAGCACCAGGCCGTCGATATGCGTCACCGTGACGGCCAGCGGGGTTCGCTCCGCCGCGGCGCGTAGCATCCGGCTTGCCGCCGAGCCGTGAATATAGAGCCGGTCGGCGACACGGAGGTGAAGCGTCGGAATCACGTAGGGTTGCCCGGCGATCGCAAAACCAACGTGGCATACCAGCGCGGTATCGAGGATTGAGTAGATGGCGTCGCGGTCGTAGGAGGCGCGGTTGGGAATGCGCTTGACGCGGGTGCGGGCGGTGGGCGCGATCACTCCTCTTTGGCTGGGATTGGCGTAGTGCGCAATTTGCTCCGGCATTTCTTCCATCTCTTCCACCTGCCTTGCTAGTTTGTTACAGTACATAACTATGAACGTATCGGTACATTATCAAATCCGCGGGCATTCGGGCAACCAAATCGCCGCGAGTATCGAGCACGGAATTCAAAGCGGCGGGCTTAATCCCGGCCAGCCGCTGCCGACCGTGCGCGCGCTGGCGGCCCGGCTGCGCGTCAGTCCGGCGACAGTCGCGGCCGCCTACAACGAGCTCGGCGTGCGCGGGCTGGTGCACGGTTCGGGTCGGCGCGGGACGCTCGTCAACCGCCGCCCGCCGCTGCTGACGCGCGCGGTCTTCGCGCCGCCGGCGCCGGGATTGCGCAATCTGGCGGACGGCGGTCCGGACCCGGCGATGCTCCCGTCGCTCAAACCGTATCTGGCGCAGCTGGATGGAGTCCCGGGCAAATACGGCGACCCGGAGAATCGCGCCGCGCTGGTGAGGCTTGCCGCGCGGCAATTCAAGAGCGACGCGATCGGCGCGGAATCGATCGCGGTCGTCAGCGGCGCGCTCGACGGCGTCGAACGCGTGCTGCAGGCGCATCTGCGGCCGGGCGACGCCGTCGCAGTCGAAGATCCGAGCTACACCGGTGTGCTGGATCTGGTTGCGGCGTTGGCGCTGGTGGCGGAGCCGGTCGCGATAGACGACTGGGGGCCGCTCGCGGCGGATTTGAATCGCGCGCTCAAGCGTGGCGCGAAGGCCTTCATCGTGACGCCGCGCGCGCAAAATCCCAGCGGCGCCGCGCTCGATCGAAAGCGCGCCGCCGAGTTGAGGCACGTGCTGGCCGGGTATCCGGAAGTCGTGTTGATCGAGGACGATCACGCGGGTCCGGTGGCCGGCGCTCCCGCGATCACATTGTCGGGCGGTCGCGAGCGCTGGGCGACGGTGCGGTCGGTGTCAAAGGCGCTCGGCCCCGATTTGCGCGTAAGCGTGATGGCGGGTGACGCGCTGACGGTGGCGCGAGTCCAGGGCCGGCAGAGTCTCGGGCCGCGATGGGTCAGTCATATCCTGCAGGATCTGGTCACGATGATGTGGGCGGATGCGAAGACGCCGGTACTGCTTCAGAGGGCAGCCGATACTTACGCCGAGCGGCGCCGGGCGCTGATCGAGGCGCTAGCGGAACACGGAATCGAGGCGCGGGGACGCTCGGGCCTGAACGTGTGGGTGCCGGTAGCGGAAGAAGCGGCGGTGGTGAACGCGATGACGGCGAAGGGATGGGCGGTTCGCGCCGGCGAATCTTATCGAATCAAGAGCGCACCCGCAGTCCGCGTGACCATATCGACGCTGACGGCCGAGGATGCGCGCCGGTTCGCCGCCGACCTGGCCGACTCGATCCGCCCGCGCTCGCACGCGCAATCCGCGTGAGCGGGGCTGAGCCCTGCACCCAGTATCAAGGCCGCCCGCCGTTGGCGGGCGCGGCCAGCGCCAACGGGTTAATGCTGCGCTGCCGTCGCCACGGCCAGGGGTGACCCCTGCGCCTGGTATTAAAACAAAGATGCGGGCTTCGTCCTGTTAGCAGGGCAAGGGGGAAAGTAGCTGAGCGCCAAAGAACGAGGGACGAGCCGCGAAACTTCTGTCGCCTTGAATCCAGGTAACGTCAGCGTTGCAGTGAGCTCTCAGGATGCAGGCCATTGGGGTCGGCGAGGCGCAAACTGCGATGGCATAGGTAGATCAGCACCGGCTGCAAGATTCGCGTCACGATTATAATGGCCAATGCGCCGCCGATAACGACGATCGCGAGCGGACGCTGGGTCTGTGCACCGATTTTCGTGGATAAAGCCGCCGGCAACAACCCGATTGCATCGACCATCGCCGTCATGATGATCGCGCGGAATCGGCGGTCGGAACCCATGATGATTCCTTCCAGGAACGGATGGCCCTCCTCCCAGAGCTGGCGGATGTAGAAACTCAGCAGAATGCCGTCCATCACCGCGATGCCGAAAATGGAGATGAATCCGACGCCAGCCGATACACTGAACGGCGTGCCGGTGACAACCAGCGCCAGGATTCCGCCGAGGCAGGCGATCGGAATCTGCGCCATGATGATAAACGTGTCGATCAGCGATTGCGTCGCGCTGTAGAGCACGCCGGCAATCAGCAGCAATGCGAACGGCACGACGATCATGAGGCGTCGATTCGCCGCCTGGAGCTCCCCATACTCGCCCGCCCATTGCAGATGAACGCCCTCGGGGAGCTTAACCTCCTGCGCGATGCGATGCTTGGCGTCCTCGACGGTGCTTTTCAGGTCCCGACCCCCTACCGTGAACCTGACGGGAACGTAGCGCTCCAGATTTTCACGATAAACGAACGAGGCGCCCTCGGCAGTTTCAATTTCCGCTACCTGGGCGAGCGGTATTTGGCCCCCAGCCGGTGTGTTCACTCGAATCTGACGGATCGCGTCGAGGCTCTCGCGATACTGCGGTTTCCATCGAACCACCAAGTCGAAACTCCGATCACCTTCGAGCACCTGGGTCACGGCCTGGCCGCCGATCGCGGCCTGCACGATTGCGGCTATATCGCCGACATTAAGCCCGTAGCGCGCGCATTGCGCCCGGTCGGGCGCGATCAGAAGATTGGGCTGCCCCAGCGAGCGGTACACAGCCGTTTCGGTAATTCCCCGGACTTTATCAAGCGCCGTCTTCGCGTCGTTGGCTATCCGCTCATCGGTTCGAAGATCGGAACCGAAGACCTTGACTGAGTTCGATCCCTTCACGCCCGACAGCGCTTCGTTGATGTTGTCCTCGATATTCTGTGAGTAATCGAAGCTCACGCCGGGAAAGCGGCGCGTCAGCTGGTCGTCAATCAGCTTGACCAGGCGAATCTTCGTCATCTCCCTGGGCCATCGATCGCGCGGCTTTAGATCAACCGAGAACTCGCTGTTGAAGAAGCCCGTCGCGTCGGTGCCGTCGTCGGGGCGTCCGAATTGCGACACCACGGACTCGACCTCGGGGAAGCCCAGGAAAACGGCGCGCATCTGGTTGGTGAGTTTCGCCCCGTGCTCGAGCGAGATAGTCAGTGGCATGGTGGCGCGCGCCCAGATATTGCCTTCCTCGAGCTTAGGCAGAAACTCGCCCCCGAGCAGCGGAAACATCGCGAGAACGCCGGCCGTCAGAACCGCGATTACCGCGAGGGTTGTTCGCGGCCGCGCCAACACTCGCACGAATAGCTGATGATAGAAGCCCCGGAACGCCTCCCAAACCGGATTTTGGATTTCTCTGACACCCCGAGCCAGAAGGAAAGAACTCAGTACAGGTGACAGCGATATCGCCAGCACGATCGCGGTTCCAAGCGCATAGGCGTAGGTGTGCGACATGGGCGAGAAAATCGCACCTTCGACGCCGCGCATCGTGAACAACGGCAGGAACGCGATCACAAAAATAAGCGTGGAGAACAACATCGGCTGTCCGACTTCCTGTGCAGCGTGCAGGATGCGCAGCCGGACGTTCTGATGACTCTGCTCGGGTGCGGTCAGATGCCGCTGGATGTTCTCCATCACGATCACGGTGGAATCGATTATGATTCCGAAGTCGATCGCGCCCAGGGAAATGAGGTTGGCGGGTGTATCGCTGGCGTGCATCAATGTGAACGCACCGCACAAAGCGAGCGGGATGTTTATCGCCGCAATGATTGCGGTGCGCAGATTGCCCAGGAAGAAGATCAAGACCAGGAACACCAGCGCCATCCCGATCGCCAGGTTCTCCATCACCGTGTGAAGCGTCGTATCAACCAGACCGGTGCGGTCGTAGTACGGCACCACGGTGTAGCCGTGGGGGAGGATGCCCGAGGTGTTCAGCTCGCGGACTTTGGCCTCGACGCCCTTCAGCGTCTGGAGCGTGTTGCCGTACTTGCGCATCAGAACGATCCCCTCAACGACCTCGTTCTGATTGTCTTGGCCGACGATTCCCAGCCGTGGCGCATAGCCGATCTCAATATCGGCGACGTTGGAGACCTTAATTGGTGTGGATTTGGTCGCGTTGAGTACGACGTTGCGAATGTCATCGAGACCGCGGAAAAAACCGAGCTCGCGCACGTCGAACGCCTGCTCGCCGACGTTCATATAATTGCCGCCGGAATTGGTGTTTGAGTTCTGGAGGGCCGCCAATAACGTCGAAAGCGGTATCCCGTAATAGTTGAGCTTGGTGGGATCGACCTCGACATGGTACTGCTTGGTCAGTCCACCGAAGCCCGATACGTCCTCGATGCCCGGGACCGTCCGAAGCTGCTTCTCAAGGATCCAGTCCTCGATTTCCTTCTCACGCATCAAGTCGTGGTCAGGACTCTTGACTATATAGCGGTAAATCTCGCCGATTGGGTTGTCGGGCGAGATGGCCGGGATCACGCCCTGCGGCAATGTCAAGAATGAAAGGCGGTTAATCGTCTCGGCGCGGTCCCAGTAATAGTCACTGTCCCACGAGAAATAGCACTTGATGTCGGAAAGTCCGTAAAGCGATATCGAACGCATCGCTGCGAGGTTGCGCATTCCTGCGACGCCGTATTCAGTCGGCACCGTAACAAGTTTTTCGACTTCTTCAGCGCTTAGACCGTTGGGTTGCGCGATCACCTCGACCCGCGGTTGCACCGGATCGGGATACGCTTCGATGTCGAGTTCTGAAAACGAGAAGATGCCCGCCGCCAGCAGCAACAAGGCCATTCCGAGTACAACCACCCGCTCGCGGATGGCGAGCGCCATCAACGATCGAATCATTCCGATCCAAGGTCCCCGCGCCGATCCGCGCCATCGTCTGAACGAACGCAGAGCACCGATCATTTTTACCGGACCGGTTGCTGGTAAGCGATGACCGGGCCGAAGGATAAGGAGAGCGGGGAGGGAGGCGCGCCAACGTAGGTCCTTCCCGAAACCTCAGGCAGGTTTGCGGGGGCGGGGGCTCAAGCTTGCGCGGGTTTCGGTAACGAGTAGATTGGTCGTTCGTACTCCCATCATATGCGACGCAACCCCGGCCCCTTCGAGCCATTCATTTATATCCTCCAGACGCCAATGGTGTTTCGCGTCGTCGGCATCGGCGGGCTGTTGGTATTCACCATCGCCGCGCTTTCGATCGCATCCGAGCACAGCGCGGGCGCCGCGATTTTCGGGCTTGGGTTGATGGGCGCGTTGTGGTTCGAGGCAAGCGCCAATGTATGCCGGCGATGCCGCTTCTACGCGACGTGGCATTGCCTGGGGCAGGGGATGCTGGCGTCGAAACTGTTTTCGCGAATCGACAAGCCGCTGGGCGAGCCGGGAACGATGATCCACGGCGCGCTGTTGGCCGCCTACTTGGTTTACGGGCTGTTCTGGCTATGGCATTCGCCGATGCTCGGCTTGATCTTCACGCTATGGGTTCCGATTGCGATGGTCAGCGCGACCTCGCCCGCTGGATTCTCGTGGCGGGAGGGGCAGGGGCAGGGCTGAGCCCTGCCCCCAGTATTAAGAGCGCGCTCCGTTATCGCCGCCGGTTGCATCGTCGCGTATCCGGTCGTAACGTCTTCGCGTTTGCATCATCTATATACGCGAGGCTGATATGAACCTTAAAAATGCGGTCGCGCTTGTGACCGGTGGCGGCTCCGGACTGGGCGAGGCGACTGTGCGGGAATTCGCGTCGGCCGGGGCCAAGGTGGCGATTCTGGATTTAGCGGCGTCGCCCGGCGCCAAAGTTGCCGAGTCGCTCGGCGCCAATGCGATCTTCGTCGAGGCCGATGTAGGCAGCGCCGATCAGGTGAGCGACGCGATTGCGAAAACGGTGGCGAAGTTCGGCCTGATCAATGTGCTGGTAAACTGCGCCGGTATCGGCCGCGCGATGCGCACGGTGACCAAGGAAGGGCCGCACTCGCTCGACCTCTTCAGCAAGGTGATCGCGGTGAATCTCGTCGGCACCTTCAACGTGACGCGGCTGGCGGCGGCGCAGATGGCGAAAAATCAGCCCGGCGCCGACGGCGAGCGCGGCGTGATCGTCAACACCGCGTCGGTCGCCGCGTACGACGGGCAGATCGGGCAGGTCGCATATTCGGCGTCGAAGGGCGGCGTGGTTGCGATGACGCTGCCGATAGCGCGCGACCTCGCGTCGCTCGGCATCCGGGTCTGCACGATCGCGCCGGGAACTTTCGAGACTCCGATGCTGGCGGGTTTGCCCGAGGCGAACCGCAAAGCGCTCGCCGCGCAGATTCCTTTTCCGCAGCGGCTGGGGAAGCCGGCTGAATACGCGGCGCTCGCCCGCCATATCGTGGAGAACGGGATGCTCAACGGGGAAACGATTCGCCTCGACGGCGCGCTGCGGATGCCTCCGCGCTAGATCGCCCGAGTTAGGATGTAGCGTTCCGCGCCCCCTCTTACCCGCCTCGCCCGTTCAGTTGCGGGAGAGGCCGCGCCTGTGGCGCGGGTGAGGGTGCCGCCTTGGTTGTTAAATCGTCGAAGCGTTGCGCGCGACGCGCGTCGCCAGAATGAAGGCGGCCGCGGCAAACGCGATTGCAATCGCCACCGATGATCCCATCGGCATCGTCGCGCCGCTAAAGCTCGGCTCGGCGAGATACAGTCCGCGCCGAAGCGCATCGACCGCGTAGGTCAGGGGATTCAGCCGCGTGGTCCATCGGAACCAAATCGGCGCGCCCGCCAGCGGAAAGACCGCGCCCGACAGCATCCAGATCGGGAGCAAGAGCATGTTCATGAAGGCGTGGAAGCCCTGCGTCGATTCGGTTCGCCACGCCATCGCCAGCCCGATGCTGGTCATCGCGAACGCGATAACCGCCATCATCGCGCCCGACACCGCGATCGCTTCGAGGTCGAGGCGGATTCCCGCCAGCGGCGCCATCGCGAGAAAGATCGCCCCCTGCATCACCGACAGCGTGGTGCATCCAAGCGCCTGGCCGAGCACGATCGTCGGGCGCGAGATCGGCGCGACCAGAACGCCCTGCAGGAAACCCTGTCGGCGATCGTCCACGGTCGAGGCGGTGGCGAAGATCGCGGTGAACAGCAGCATGAGCACGATCACGCCGGGATAAAAGTATTGCGCGTAGCCGATGCCGGCGGGCATCCCGCTCGGCTTGAACGATGCCTGCAGGCCGGCGCCAAGCAGGAGCCAGAAAACCAGCGGCGTCGCAATCGCGCTCATCACCCGGATCGGTTGGCGGATGAAGCGCACGATCTCGCGTTGCCAGAGCGTTGCAACCTGAAGAAAAATTTCGCGCATCGCGGGCCTACTCCGTCCGCGCCGTATCGGCGAAGAACTGATGCCCGGTGAGGTGCGCGAATACGTCCTCGAGCGTCGGTTTGCCGAACGAGACCGATTCGATCTCGCCGCCGAATGCGTCGATCAGGTCGCCAAGCAGTTCGTGCCCGCGGGTTCGTTCGATGCGGATCGCGCCGTCCACGAGCTGGCTCGGGAGCTTGAAGCGCTCGAGGATTTTCCCTTGCAGAAGTTCGGCCGCTCGCGCCCGGATCACGACCACGTCACCGCCGAGCTGGGATTTGAGTTCGCCCGGCGGCGCGATTGCGACCAGCTTGCCTTGATGCAGGATGCCGACGCGATCGCATCGCTCCGCCTCTTCCATGTAATGCGTGGTCAGCACGACGGTCACGCCCTCGTGCTCGCGCAGATGCTCGAGGTAGTTGAAAAACTCGCGGCGCGCCGACGGATCCAGCCCCGTGCTTGGCTCGTCGAGTATCAGCAGGTCGGGCTGGTGGAGCAGAGCCTTGGCGAGTTCGACCCGGCGCTGCAGTCCGCCCGACAACGTCTCCACCCGGTCGCGCGCGCGCGCCGACAGTTTGAGGAGCTCGAGCATCGCCGCGATCCGATCGCGCAGGCGCGCGCCGGTGATTCCATACAGATGACCATGATAGGCGAGATTTTCGCCGACGGTCAGCTTGCCGTCGAGGCTCGGATGCTGAAACACGACGCCGAGGCGCCGGCGCAGCGCGGCGGTTTCGCCCCCGAGCTCGTGACCGAGCATTCGCGCGCTTCCTGATTGAATCGGCGCCAGCGTCGAGAGCAACTTGAACAAAGTGGTTTTGCCGCCGCCGTTGGGGCCCAGGAAGCCAAAGAACTCGCCGCGTGCGATCGAAAAAGTCACATCGCTGAGCGCCTGGCGATCGCCGTAGCGAAAGCCGAGAGCGCGCGCGTCGATCGCGCCGGATTGGCCGCCAGTCGCGTCGCCGTCGGTCTGCGATCGATTCGAGCCGGTCGAGGCGTTCACGGCTGGCCTAGTCCGCCCGCGGGCCGCGTGCCTTGCTCCGGCAGTCCGGCTTCGGCGCGATGCCATCCCTCCTGAAACGCCGCCGTGCGCTCGATCCCGGTGCCATGCCCCGACTCTATCCCGCCGAAGTCATCTCCCGTGAGCTGGTAGTAACGCGTCACTTCGACCGCATCGAGGCGCCGAATTCTCATGCGCTCGAGCGAGTAGCCGGCGAACTGATCCGCCGCGAGTTCCTTGTTCTTCACCGGGACGTTGTGCTGGCCGGGATCGAAATCGCCGTGCGCGAGATGGCCGATCTCGTGTGCGAAGATTGCATACAGCATTGGCCGAACGGCGTCGGGGTCGTCAATCCTCATCCAGCGTTGAAACAGGCCGTCGAGGAACTGCTGGTTGTAGAAGATGCATCCGCCGCGGCTTGCGTGGGGCGAGCCGGCTTTGACCGATTCGTAAACCGGGAAATTCGTTTCCCACATCTCGTTGAGCTGTACGACGATGGACTTGTACGGTTCGCCCGCCGGCCGCGCCAGTTCGCCGCAGGCCATAAGCAAAGGGCCGGCGACTCTGGCGGCGGGCGCCGGGCCGGCGTCGGCGTCGGCCGGCGCCTGCGTCGTAGTATGCCGCTCGACGACGTGCCAGTCCTCGTCGGCTTGAATCGAATTCGCGCCGGCAACGACAACGAAAACGCCCGCGAGCATCGCGGATGCCGCCAGCGCGGCCGCCCGGCGCCGCGCGCGCGGCGCCGGCGTCGTTTCGAGCGGCTCCCTCAATTGGTTACGGCGCCGCGCGACGACGACGACACCGACCGCGCGTACTTGGCCATCACGCCGCTTTTGTAGTGGGGCTTCGGCTCTTTCCACTTCTTGAGCCGCGTCTTGATTTCCGCCGCGGTGAGATCGACGTCGAGTCTGCGCTTGGCGATGTCGAAGGTGATTACGTCGCCGTCGCGCACCGCCGCGATCGGTCCGCCCACCGCCGCTTCCGGCGCGACGTGTCCCGCCATCAGGCCGTGGGTTGCGCCCGAGAAACGTCCATCGGTGAGCAGCCCGACCGATTCGCCCAGGCCCTGGCCCGAGAGCGCCGCCGTCACGCCCAGCATTTCGGGCATCCCGGGCGCGCCGCGCGGCCCCTCGTAGCGGATCACGACGACGTCGCCGGGTTTGATCTGCTGCTTCGACACCGCCTTGAATGCATCGTCTTCGCAGTCGAAAACGCGTGCCGGTCCGCGATGCATCATGCGCTCATGCCCGGCGACTTTCACCACGCATCCCTCCGGCGCGAGGTTGCCCTTCAGAATCACCAGCCCGCCGGTTTGCTTGATCGGATTTGAGAGTGAATGCACGACTTCCTGCCCCGCGGTCTCGCGCGCAGTGTCGGCTTCGACGCCAATCGTTCTGCCGGTCACCGTGAGTTCGTTTTCGTGGAGCAGCCCGGCTTCCTTCAGGCGTTTGGCGATTAGCGGAATCCCGCCCGCCTTGTACATGTCGGTCGCCAGGAAACGGCCGCCCGGCTTCAAGTCGGCGAGGGTCGGAGTGCGCGAGCTGATCCGGTCGAAGTCGTCGATGTCGAGCGCGATTCCCGCCTCGTGCGCGATCGCGAGGAAGTGCAGCACTGCGTTGGTCGAACCGCCGGTCATCGCGACGGCCGCGATCGCATTCTCGATCGCCTTCTTGGTGATTATCCGGCTCGGCCGAATGTCGCGCTTGAGCAAATCGACGACGAGCCGCCCCGCCTCGAACGCGCTCTCCGGCTTTTTCGGATCGGTCGCGGGAATACTGTTCGAGCCCATCGGCGAGATGCCCAAAAGCTCGGTCGCCGTCGCCATCGTGTTGGCGGTGAACTGGCCGCCGCATGCGCCGACTCCGGGACACGCGACGTCCTCGAGCCGCTTGAGGTCTTCGAGCTTCATCTTGCCCGCCGAATGCGCACCGACCGCCTCGAACACGTCTTGAATCGAAACCTGCTGATCGCCGAAGCGCCCCGGCTGGATCGATCCGCCGTAAATCATCAGCGAGGGCAGGTCGAGCCGCTGCAACGCCATCACCGCCGCCGGGATCGTCTTGTCGCATCCCGACATTGCCACCACGCCGTCGAACAGATGCCCGCGCACGGTGAGTTCGATCGAGTCGGCGATCACCTCGCGGCTGATGAGCGACGCGCGCATCCCAGCCGTGCCCATCGAGATTCCGTCGCACACGGCGATCGTGTTGAATTCTATTGGCGTCGCACCCGCGGCGCGGATTCCCCGCTTCACGTGCGCGGCGAGATCCCGCAGATGCGCGTTGCACGGCATGATTTCGATCCAGGTGTGCGCGACCGCGATCAGCGGCTTGCTCAGGTCTTCGTCGGTAAAACCGACCGCCTTGAGCATCGCGCGCGCCGGTGCCCGCGAAGGTCCATCGACCAGGACGCTGCTGTTGGATCGTGAAGAATTTTTCTTGTCTTTATCTGCCATGTTATGTTCCCTGCCGCGATCGGATCGGTAGCCGAACGCGATTAATGATTTGTATAACAGCGCGCGCCCCCGCGAAATCCCAAGTCAGGGCGCCGCGCGAGAGTGCCGCCTTTGCGAGCGAGGCGGCCGGCCGCCGTCAAAGCTGCGTATTTGACTTTCGACTCCGCCGTATAAGATGAACTCTGTGAGGGCACCACTTTAATGCCGTGTTGCGCGTTCGCAGCGTTCATCGTCAGCCAGGTCGTGCTCGGCTTCGGCGTCCTAAGACGATTTATGTTGAGATCGGGCGATACGCTCGATGATGCGCCGGATAATCCCGCGACTGAGTGGCGTCTGATCGGCGCCGCGCCCGCGCTCACGGCGCCGGATTCGAGTCGCCGCCCGGGAATGCGCACGCTCGCGATTGCCGCATCGCTAGAGATTCTGCTCGCGACCGGCGCCGCCTACGGCTACCGCCTGCACGCTCACACTCATCATCACTACGGCCTCGCCAGCGTCGCGAGCGTACCGATTCCCGTTTGCATCAGATAAGGAATCGAGGAGACCAGCCGTGGCCGTTATACCAAGCGATATCGCCCAGGCATTCATTCGAAGAGAAGTGGCCGTCGGGCCGGTGACCGCGGCGCGTCATCGCCGGATTGCGATGATCTACGCCGCGATGTGCATCCTCGGCCTGCTGCCTGCGATCGTCGGCATGCCGCCGTCCATCCAGGCCGCGGGACTGGGCCTGTGGATTCCCGGCGGCGGATTCCTCGCGGTTGGCGGATGGGCGATCCTGCTGTTTGCGCTGACGCTGGCGCTGTTCGCGCTTGCCGTGTTCGCATGGTTCGGCGCCGGGATGGTGATTGCGCCAATCATCGTATGGCTCGGCTCGGCGCTGCTCGCAGGTCTGATGGCAGGCGGGCAAACCTGGTTCCTCGCGCCATATTTGGTCGCCGCGATGGTTGCGGGAATCGGCATCTATGCATATCGGCGGAATCAGGCGCGCAAGACCGCCGAGCTTGCGACGCTCGAAGCGCGCAAGCGAATCATCGCGACGGCGATCGCCGAGGCGATCGAAGTTGCGGCGCCGGTGCCGGCGATGGCCGAGCGCGAGCTCACGCCCGACGACCTCGCATCGTCGCGCTATGCGCTCGATCGCGCGCTCCAGCCGGTCGGTCAGATGAACGGCTACGACAAGGTCGATCAGTTCCAGACTGCGGCGCTGCGCTATCAGATCAATCACCTGGGCTACGGCTTGGGCATGCTGCAGTGCATGTACACGCCGAGCTTTCATGGCTATCTCTCGCAGGCGCAGCGCAACCTGATCGAGCTGTATCTCGATCGCCGAATCTGGGGCTACTGGCTATGGGAGTCGGCGTGGGGAAATTTGAATTTCACCGATCCGGATCCCGCGGCCAAAGACAACATCATGCTCACCGGATGGTTCGGCATCCAGCTCTGCATGTACATGTCGAACACCGGAGACCGCCGCTACGCCGAGCCCGGCAGCCTGCCGTTTCGGCGCAACGCGCGCCGCGTGTACCATCACGACGCGCACACCATCGCGCAATCGGTGGCCAGGAATTTCCTCGATTCGGAATTCTGCCTCTATCCGTGCGAGCCGAACTGGCTCTATCCGATTTGCAATCACTACGGGATGACGTCGCTCAAGATTTACGATCGCGTGTTCGGCACAAAATACGTTCCGAGCGTGCTCGATCGATGGCTCGATAATCTCGACGCCGAATTCACCGACTATAGCGGCAGCATCATCGGGCTGCGCTCCTCGCTGACGGGATTTCGTTTTCCATTTCCGGCGGCAGATGCGGCCCTGGCGGGATTCCAGAATTGCTTCGCGCCCGATCGCGCGCAGCGGATGTGGGCCACGGCGCGACAGGATTTGAAATACATCATCAAGTCCGATGAGAGCGGCGCGACACGGCTTTCAATACCGGGAAAGGGATTCGACTTTGGCAATTACAAATCGGGCTATGCCGGCGCCTACGCGATGCTGATGGACGCCGCGCACGAGTTCGGTGATTACGAAATTGCCGATGCGGCCCTGCGCGCGCTCGATCGCGATTGTGGCCGCGCCGACGACGGCGGCGTGCTGCGATACTCGAAGGGCTCGAATCTCTCGAACGCGATGGCGATGCGGGCGCGTATCCATCGCCGCGATGACTTTCGCAGGACCATCGCCGAGGGCCCGCCCGAGGCATCGTTGCGCGGACCGATTCTCACCGATGCGAAGTATCCCGACGTGCTGGTGGCGCGCGCATTCAGCGACGGCGCCGGCCTCGACCTTGTGCTCTATCCGGGCGCCAAGCCTGGTCCGCAGCAGATTCGCATCGAGCGGCTGCGGCCGGGCGCCAAATACGCGATGCGATCCGGCTCCGAGCACGCATTTGCGGCTGATCCCGACGGCACGGCATCGCTATACGTCGAGCTTCACGGCCGTACCCCGGTCCATATCGTTCCGGCAAGCTGATTATGTGCGGGCCGAGACGTTCAGCCCCGGACCGTCTGGAAGTATCTGCGAGGCCGAGGGGAACTCAACTCCGCAAATCGATGCGTCCGCGAAAAATCGCGCGCCGCCTGCGCCGACTGCGGTTCCACGACGCGAGAGCGCCGATGCGAGATGTACCGCGGTGCTCATGCCGACCGCGCTCTCGATGGAATCCGTCACCACGACCTCGATTTCTGCCGCCCTCGCCAGTCTCGCAATTTCGACGCATCGCGTCGGGCCTCCGAGCCGCGCTGCCTTCAGGACGAGGTAGTCGGCGCCGTCGTGTTCGACAAACGCGCTGAGCGCCGCGGCGCCGCTGATTGATTCATCCAGCGCGAGCGCAACCCCGGTCGCATCGCTCAGCCGCCGCAGCTCGCCCGGTTGCGCCGAGCGCAAAGGCTCTTCGAGGAACTCGATGCCGTATGGCTGGAACGCATGCAGCGCAGCCCGAGCCTCGTCCAGCGTCCATGCGCGGTTCGCATCGAGGCGGATTGAACATTCGTTCCCGATCGCCATCCTGAGCGACGCAACCATCTTCGCGTCCGCCGCGATCGCGCCCGCCCCAACCTTGAGCTTGAAGCATGTGTGCCCATTGCCGGCGGCCACGCGCGCTTCCTCGGCCAACTCCTCGGGCGTCCGGCCCGCCAGCAGCGCCGAGACCGGCACGGCGCCAGTCGATTCGCCGCCCAGCACGCGAGCCATCGGAACTCCGCGGATACGCGCGCTCAGATCGGTAAGCGCCGTGTCGAGCGCGCATGATGCGGCCGGCGTGAGCGCCGAGCCCCCGCGACTATTCTCATCGATCAGGCCGCGCAGTTCGCGGGGATCGCTATGGTGCTCGACGCTTCGAACGATCGATTCGAGCGCGCGCCGCGTTTCTCCGATTTGCTCGCCGCCGAGCCAATACGCGGGGCTGGCCTCGCCGATTCCCCGCTCGCCGGAGTCGGATTCTATCGTCAGCACGAAGCCTTCGCGCGATTCGATTCGCCCCTGCGCAGTCGAGAGCGGCCGCACCAGGCGCGCGCAATACGGCGTGATCGATGCGCGCGTGATCTTCAAAGGACGAGCGCCAATGCCAGGAGCAGGCAGTAGCTCAGATGCAGCGCCGCGGTCCGCGCGAGGCTCCGGTTCAACTCCGCTCCGGTGCGCCGGCCAATCGCGCGCATTTCCCCAAGAGCGAGCGGCGCGGATGCGATCGGGATCAACAGCATCGCGCCGCCGATCCACGCCAGCACCGGCGTCATCAGCAACGCGATCGCAACCAGCCCGCGGTACTCGGCCCGTGCGAATCCCCGTCCGAACTGCACCGCAAGCGTGCGCTTCCCGGCGCCGCCGTCGGTGTCGATATCGCGCAGGTTGTTCACCACCAGAATTGCGGTGACGATGCACGCGATCGGAATCGAGGCTGCGATCGAAAGCCACGTCACACCGCCGGTCTGAAGAAACACCGTCCCGTTCACCGCTGCGAGGCCAAAAAATACGAACACGAACGCGTCGCCCAATCCGTTGTACGCGAGCGGGATTGGTCCGGCGGTGTATGCGATCGCCGCCACGATCGACGCGATCCCGATGCACAGAATCGGCCATCCTCCCGCCGATACGAGGTAGCATCCGGCGAGCGCCGCCAGACCGAGCACGCCAAGCGCCGCGTTCCTGACCGTCGAAGGCTCGACCAGCCCTGCCTGCGTGATGCGAAGCGGCCCGAGCCGCGCCGCGGTGTCGGCCCCCGCGACGAAGTCGAAATAATCATTGGCGAGATTGGTGCCGATCTGAATCAGCAACGCCGCGAGCATGGTCACCAACCCGAGCATCGCGTTCACGTGGCCCGCGCGATGCGCCAAGGCCAGGCCCACCATCACCGCCGCCGCCGCCGCGGTTAAGGTGCGTGGCCGGGCCGCGGCAATCCAAACCGAAAAGCCCGGCGCATCCAAATTTTCGATCGCTTGATCGCTCACGGCACGCGCTTGAACCTCGAGAAGTCGGGCTTGCGCTTCTGCACGTACGCGTTGCGGCCTTCCTGCGCCTCTTCCGTCATGTAGTAGAGCAGGGTGGTATTGCCGGCCAGTTCCTGGATTCCCGCCATCCCGTCCATCTCGGCATTGAACGCCGACTTGAGGCATCGTAGCGCCATCGGGCTTTGACCGAGAATCTCGCGGCACCAGCCGACGGTCGTTTCTTCCAATTCTGCCAGTGGCACGACCACGTTGACCATTCCCATATCGAGCGCTTCGGCCGCGCTATAGCGCCGGCACAGGTACCAAATCTCTCTCGCTTTTTTCTGGCCGACCAGCCGTGCGAGTTGCGACGCGCCCAGCCCGCCGTCGAAACTTCCGACCCTCGGCCCGGTCTGGCCGAAGACCGCGTTGTCGGCTGCGATAGTCAGGTCGCATACCACGTGCAGCACATGACCGCCGCCGATCGCGAAGCCCGCCACCATCGCGATGACCGGTTTCGGGATGCTGCGAATGAGCTTCTGCAGGTCGAGCACGTTGAGCCGCGGCACGCCGTCGGCGCCGACGTAGCCCTGCTCGCCGCGGATCCGCTGATCGCCGCCGCTGCAAAAGGCCTCGGTGCCCTCGCCGGTCAGGATGATAACGCCAATCTCGCCGTCTTCGCGCGCGCGCGCGAACGCGTCGAGCAGCTCGGTCACCGTCAGCGGGCGAAATGCGTTGCGCACCTCGGGGCGGTTGATCGAAATCCGCGCGATTCCTTCGGCCTTCTGAAATTTGATGTCGGTATAATCGCGCACGTCATGCCAATCGATTTGCACTGCGGTTCTCCTTAAAGTGACGGTTTAAGTTTTATTTTTTGCCGTTAAGAAAATCAGCGACGGCGCGGTTGAATTCGCGTGGACGTTCCAGATGCGGTGCGTGACCCGCGCCGGCGATAGCTTCAAAGCGCGCGTCACCGGCCGCCGCCGCGATTTGCCTCCCGATCGCGGTGAACTTTAAGTCCAGCGCGCCCGCGATCACGAGCGTCGGCATCCTGAGCGCCGCTATTTCGCCGCCGAGCCACGGCTGCGTTCCGGTTCCCATCCCGCCGAGACTTCGCCCAAGCTCCTCGACGCTACAGGCAAGCCGCTCGCGGCGGATCCGCTCGATCTTTTCGGCCGGCATCCGCGCCATCGACTCGAACAGCGGCATCGACTCCCACCGTTTGACGAACGCTTCGATTCCCGCGCGCTCGGCGAACGCCGCCAGCTCCGCGTCGGCGTGCCTGCGAGCCTCTCGCTCGGCGGGATCCGCGATACCCGCAGAGGCGCTCTCCAGCACCAGCCGGTTGATATGAGCGCCGTACCTGAGCGCGATAAACAGCGCGAGCCTGCCGCCCATCGAGTAGCCGAGTAGCGAGAAGCGCGGGACTCCAAGAACCTCCGTGAGAAGGCGAATCACCATCGCCGCCCCGCGCTCGATAGAATAATTTTCAACTTCGCTTCCGACTCGCGTGCCTCCATGTCCGGGCAAATCGATACTGACGACGCGCCGGTCCGGTCGAAGCTCTTCGCGCAGATCGCGCCAGCTTTCCTTGCTGCCGGTGAAACCGTGGAGCAGGACGACCGGATCGCGCGCGGGCGAATCCGCCGGCAAAGCCGACGGACCCTCGTCGCTGAATTCGACGGTCGTATTGCCGAGCGCAACTCGACGATTCATCGGATCGTGCCCCTAATGTTCACTTGATCCGGCGCGGACCCGGCTGAGCGCCGCCTCGATCATCCGGCGATGCGTCGTGAGGTTGCGCGCGCGATCGCCTCGAATCTCGAGCAGATGCAGGCCGGGATGCTCGATCGCGTATCCGGCCGCGGCGTTGAATTCGCTCCAGGAGCCGGCGCGCGCGTATCGCGCCCTGCCCATTGCCGAAGCGCGCTCGAAATCAAGTCCGTGCGGCGTGGCGAAGAAGCGCTCGAAGACGTCGCCGAGCGCGGCCTGGGGCAGGAACGAGAAAATTCCGCCGCCGTCATTGTTAATCACGACCACGAGCAGATGGACGGGGTAGCGCGCCGCGATTTGGAGCGCGCCGAGGTCGTGGAGCAGGCTTAAGTCGCCGAGCACCAGAATGGTCGCGGCTTTTCGCGCGGCGGCCGCGCCCAGCGCGGTTGCCAGCACTCCGTCGATACCGTTGGCGCCACGATTGCAAAACAGCGCAGTGTCGCGCTCCGGCTGTCCGACGAAAGTATCGAAGTCGCGGATCGGCATGCTGTTGCCGCTATGCACCGCGCATCCGTCCGGCGCAAGCCGCATCAGTTCGGCAACGACTTTGCCCTCGAACATCGTGGTTTCATCGGCGAGCATCGCGTCGAGCGCCGCGCGCGCCCGTGCCGACGCGCCCAGCCACGAATCGAGCCACGCCGGCGGCTTCGGCGAACCATCAAGCGACCCGAAAATCGCGTCGCAGAATTCAACCGTCCCGGCCCGCGCCACGTCGGAGGCCTTTTGAATCGGATCGGGCCATGTTCCCGGCTCCGCAACCATCAAATGGCATCGGCGCGGCCCCGAGGCGAGAAATTGTCCGAGGCACTTGGATACCGGAGGATCGCCGAACTGAATCACCGCGTCGGGCTGATTGGCCGCGCAAAACGACGGGTCGCGGAGAATGACGTCGTAGGCATCGACTATCCGCGAGCGGTCGTGACTCCCTGCGCGCAGACCCGACAACGGATCGGCGAGGACCGGCCAGTTGAGCCGCGTGGCGAGCCGCGCAATCGCGCGGGCCGCATCCGGCGACGGCGCGGCGGGACCGCATACGATCAGACCTCGATCGCAGGCGCTGAGCTTGTCCGCGAGCGCGCGAATCGAATCGGGCGGTAGGGTAGGGCGCGCGGGATAAACCCGCGTGTACGGCGGGCGCGATTCATCCGGCGCTAATTCACTTTCACGTTCACCGGTTAGCGCGAGCGCGTCGCGTTCCTCGCTCACGTCGATCAGCGGCTCGCGCATCGGGAAGTTCAGATGCACCGGTCCGGCAGGCATTTCCGTCGCGGTGGCGAACGCGCGGCAAGCGATAGTGCGGTAATAGCCGTCGAGCTCGAGGCCCGCGGCGGGAGTGGCGAGATCGACGCTCCATCGCGCGTGACTTCCGTACATCCCGACCTGGTCGATCGTCTGCGCGCAGCGGCAATCGCGCGCCTCGGGCGGACGGTCTGCCGTAATCACGATCAGCGGAATCTTCGACAGCGACGCCTCGACCACCGCCGGCATGTAGTTGGCCGCCGCGGTTCCCGAAGTGCACGCGAGGATTACGGGGCGACCGGTCTCGCGCGCCATCCCGAGCGCAAAAAATCCGGCGCTGCGTTCGTCGAGGATCACCCACGGCCGGATTGCGGGCGCACGCAGGATGCCGGTGACGATCGCGGTCGAGCGGGAGCCCGGTGAGACGCATGCGTTGGCGACGCCGCAGCGCGCGAACTCATCCATCATGAGGGCCGCCGCGCGGCTATTGGGATTACGCGGTAGTTCCAAGTGCGGTGCTCCCGAATGTTGATGTTGAAGCGATACGCACCGTCGCGCTCTTTTCTTCTGTCATTCTGAGCGCAGCGAAGAATCCCGAATCTTTCTCGGCGCAAAACACTTTGACCTCACTGAGGGCACGCGGAGCCGAGCTGCTCCGAATTCAATATGCAGTTACGCAAAGCTCTCCTGACAGGGAGAGGCCGCGCCTGTGACGCGGGTGAGGGTCCAATTTCCAGATATCTCCCCCATCCTTCCTTTCCGTCATCCTGAGCGCAGCGAAGGATCTCGCGCGCCAGCGCGTATCGCTTCAGCACCAACACCCGGTTACCCAAGTGCGGTGCTCCCGACGAGCGCGGTCAGCTTGTTTTCAGTCTCCGCAAATTCCGCTTCGGACTCGGAACCCGCGACGATCCCGGCGCCCCCGAACAGGATCATCCTGCTGCCGTCGATAACCCCCGCGCGCAGCGCGACCGCGAACTCACCATCGCCCATCGCGTCGATCCATCCGACGGCGCCGGTGTACCATCCGCGCTCTGGTTCTTCGCGCTCGATAATTGTGCGCGCCGCTTCGCGCGGCACGCCGCATACGGCCGGGGTCGGATGGAGCAGTCCTGCCAGTTCGATCACGCTGCGAGGCTTACGCAAGCGGCCCTCGATCCGGGTGAACAGATGCTGCGCCTCGGGCAAGAGCATCAGCCGGGGCCGCGCGGGAATGTCCAACGGCGAAGCCACGGGTTCCAGCGCCGACGCGAGCGCATTGACGACGTATTGATGCTCTTCGAGATTCTTTGCCGAACTGAGCAGCGAATCGCCGAGCGCGTGGTCCTCCTGATCGTTGCCGCCGCGCGCCACGGAACCCGCCAGCGCAATTGAGGTTACAGTTTCCCCGTCGAGCTTGACCAACTGTTCCGGCGTGGAACCGACGAACGAGGTAGCGTTTCCGCCGACGAAGAAGTTGACGCATGCGGGGCGCGCGGCGCGCGCTGAATCCATGAAACTCGCAGGATCGATCGGCGAAGCGGTTTCGATAGCGATGCGCCGGGAGAGCACGACCTTTTTGAGCGCGCCGCAAAGGATCTGCGCGCGCACGCGCTCGACGCGCTCGCGCCAATCAATCCTCTCCGCCGGTGTCGTCGTTGACGGCCGGAATTCCAAACGCGGCGGCGGATTTGCGGACCGATGGCGACAGTGCGCAGCCGCGAGCGCCCGCGCCAGCATCCGATCGGCCGAATCGCGGTCGTCCTTTGCCCAAGCCATTGTCAGGGTGCATCGCGCCCCGCGGCGAACCCACAAAAGCATCGGCATGAAGAACCATGCGGGCGGAAACTCGCGCCATTCACCCGCCTCGCAGGCGTGATCGGAAAAGCCAAAGCCTCCGACCATCAGCGGACCGCCGCCCTGATCACCGTTGCGGCCCGGATTCAGCGAGGATAGAAGCTCGCGGGCGCGCTCGGAGGCGTCCCGGAATCGGCCGGCGCCGGAAGATCGAAACTCCGCCACCGCACCCGCCGCGGCGATAGTCAGTCCGGATTCGGGCTGCTCCCAATAGAAGAGCGGGGCCGCGCCCGAGCCGCGGATTGCGCGGAGCAAATCGACGGGTTCATCGACCGCAACTGTCTTGGAAAAAATCGAGTCCGGATAATTCATTGCCACACAAGTTCCTAACGGTGCCCGGTGATTAACTGCACGGCGCCGCCGAGCAGCCGGCGCTTGGTGAGATCGCGAAAGCCCGCATCGGTGAGCATCGCACGCAGCCGCGCCTCGTCGGGCAGGTAACTCACCGAGGACGGCAGCCATGCGTAGGCGTCGCGATCGACCAGCCGGCCCACCAGCGGCACGATCTTGTGAAAGTAGATGCGATGGCCGGTGCGGAGGATGGGCGAGGCGGGCGTGTCCACTTCGAGCAGCGCGATTTTCCCGCCGGCCTTCAGAATGCGGAAGCATTCGCGAAACGGCTCTTCCAGATTCGCGAAATTACGGATCGAAAAGCCCGACACGACCGCGTCGAACGATCCGGAGCGCAAAGGCAAGCGGAGTGCGTCCGCGCGGATCAGGTTGGAGCACGCGCACGGGCGTTTCACTCGCGCTACGCGCAGCATCTCGCCCGAGAAATCCAGGCCCACCACGCTGACGCCAACGCTTGCGAGTTCGGCGCAGAAGTCACCGCTGCCACAGGCCAAATCGAGCGCGCGAGCGCCCGGCGGCAGCGCGATCGCCTCGACCGCATCGCGTCGCCAGCGCCGGTCCATGCCGAACGTCATCAGGCGATTCATCAGGTCGTAGCGCGGCGCGATCCGGTCGAACATCGCCTTGACCGCGGCCGCCTTGGCGCTCGCTTCGGGGGTGTTCATCGCGGGGCGAGCCGAAGCCTGACTTCTCCAGCCGTGCGCTGCGCGACCCGAAAAGCCTTCTCATCGCCGCTATCCTTGATCCGCGCCAGCGCCCGTCCGACCAGCAGGCGATGGAAGTGTTGCGCGACGAGCGAGACTACGATCGGCAGCATCTCGCGGAATGCGTCGGCGACCGCCTCGACGCTGTCGCCTTCCCGTTCCCGGCCGCGGACGTAAGCGTTGAAAAGATCGATTGCCTCGTCCACCGTATCGGCGGTCGCGCGATGGTGCTTGACCGCGACCTCCAGCAGCCGCGTGATCGGCAAGCCGTATTCGAGCAAACGCATCACGCCGCGCGCGGCCTCGAGGTCGACGTCGGAATAAAGGTTGTCCCCGGTTTCGCCCGCGACCGCCTCGCGCAGTTCGGAGCTGTCCACCAGATCGAGCAGTCCCTTTGGAATCCCGAGCAGGTCCGCAAATTGGGCGCTGGTGTAACGCGCCTCGCCGGCCTTTTCCTTGACCGCGGCGACCAGCGCCCGATCGACGCCGTCCTTTTTCGGGCGGCTGATGAGGGTTTTGACCACCTTGAGCGGAAGTCCGCGCGCGGACATCGAGCGGATGAGCCGCAGGCGCTTTAAGTGTGAATCGTTATAGACCGCCACGCGGCCGCGCCGGCGCGGACCGTCGAGCAGGCCGAGGCTCTGGTAGTAACGGATGGTATCGACGGGCAGGGCGGAAGCCCTCACCAGCTCCGGCAGGCTGTACGACTTCATGAGCATCAACTCTTAGAGTAAATGCTCACGGAGTCAAGGGACAGTTTTGGTCATCCTCCGGCGAACCGCCCCGGCGCCAGCACCGAAGCGTCGAATATCCCGGTCGCGCCGCGGACGATCAGGTCGGCCGCGATTTGGCCGATGGCGGGACTGCTCTCGATGCCGAAGCCGGCCTGACCGGCGAGCCAGAAAAATCCCGAGACGCGAGGATCGGCGCCAACTACGGGGACCGAGTCGGGCGAGAATGTGCGCAGCCCGGCCCATTTGCGCTTCAAAGCGCGCGGCAAAATCGCGGGCGCGAGCGCGCGCAGACGCTCGAGCGCGGCGGCAATAACCTCGTCGTCAGGCTGCGCGTCGCACGGAGGCATCGGCTCCTGATCCATCGGGCTCAGCATCAAGCCGCCCGACTCGGGCGCGAAGTAGATTTGATCGGCTTCGCTGATGACGAACGGCCATCCGCTAACGTCGAGGCCGGGCGCGGCGGCAAAGGTGACGATGGAACGCCGGCGGGGTTGGAGCGGTATCGGCATCGCACCAGCGAGGCTCGCGACCGGGCCGGCCCACGCGCCAGCCGCGTTGACTACGCATCGCGCGCGAAGAGTTTCCGCGTCGGTCACGACCGCGCGGCAACGGCCATTCTCAACCACGATCGCGCGCGCTTCGCTCCCGGTGCGAACCACCGCGCCGCGGCGGCGCGCGTGACGGAGATAGCTGGTGAGAAGTTCGTGCACGTCGATGCGGCCGCAGGCAGTAAGCATCAGCGCGCGCTCCGGTTCCTCAAGGAGCAGGGCGGGCACTCGAGCTTTCGATTCCGCGCAACTCAGCGGCTCGAACGCAACGCCATCGCGCCGCAATCCGGCGGCGGAGAAATCGAACACGCTCAAGATGGGCCGGCGAAACAGAAGCATCACCGGGGTCGGAATCAGGATGGGATTGTCGGCGAAGCCGGCCGGAGGATTTCGCAGGAATTTTCCGCCCATTGCTTTGAGCGCCTGCACCGCGGGGATCGGATCGAACTCGACCAGACTTGCGGCGCTGCGGCCGGTGGAGTGATAGCCGTGCTGGCTCTCCCGCTCCAGGAGCGCAACGTTAGTCACTCCGCGCTCGGTCAGAAAGTATGCGAGCGAGGCGCCGGCGATGCCCCCTCCGATGATGACCACGTCAAATTCGGTTGTGTTTGGCATTGATACCACCGGGGCCGCCGAGCCGGCCTATTGGGCGTGCGTCAGCTCGATCAGTTTTGAAGCGCGCGCGAGCGCGTCCGCGTTGAGAGCCGCACTTGCCAGCGCATCGGCCTCGCGCTGCCCGAGGATCGGAGCGGTCAGCCCGATGAATTTGCGCGTCAGATTTTCGCGCTGCGCGGCCAGGTTGGAGGCCGGCTGGCCCGAGTCCGACTCGGCTTGAAAAATCTGTCCGTTGCTTTTGACGACGACCGTCGCGCGCGTCGAGGGAATCTTTTCGGCGCCCACGACGCGAACCCGATCGCGCAAGGAGACCACGCGCGGGGCGGTCACGCTCGCATCGGTGAAGGTCTCGAGCCTGCCGGTATCTTCCCCGAGCAGGGCCATCGCGGTGGTCGCGCGCAAGCTGAATTTTCCCTCGAGCCCGGTCTTCGGCTCCTGGATATTGCAAACACCGAAAAGCGCGGGATGAACGCGCACCTCGACGTCCTCGATGGAATCCGGATCGACGCGATGCTCGGCGCGAATCCGCCGCGCCGCATCGATCGGCGCGTGGGTGAGATAGCACGAGGCGTGGTACTTGAAGAGCGTGTCGCGAATCAGGAAGCGTCCGTTGAATCGATCGAGGATTTCGCGCGACGGTTTTGCGCCGGCGTGGGTGGCGGCGAATCCCTGCGCGGTCTCGATGATCTCCATATTGGAAGTGTAGCCGGCGCGCGCGGCGAGCGCGCTGAACAACCCATTGGATGCGGCGCGCCCCGCGTGCAGCGGCTTCGCCATCGTTCCGAATCCCGACTTGAGCCCCGCGGCTTGCGTACCCGCCAGGCCGAGTGCGCGCAGCCAGCCATCCTCGTCGAGGTGCAGCATATGCGCGCACGCGGCGGCGGCGCCGAAAGTTCCAAGGGTCCCGGTGCTGTGAAATCCGATCGCGTAATGATCCGGGCCGATCAATGCGCCGAGCCGGCACTCCAGCTCGATGCCGGCGACGATCGCCTCGAGCAGCTCGCGCCCGCTTGAGCCGGCGCTCTCCGCCAGCGCGAGGACCGCCGGGATCACCGGCGCAGACGGATGACCCATGATCGTCGTGTGAGTGTCGTCGAAATCGAGCGCATGCGCGGCGGCTCCGTTAACCAGCGCCGCCGACAGCCGCGACGCGCGCTGCGTCCGCCCGATGATTCCGGCCTCGGACGATCCTTCCGGCTTGACGATCTCATTGACCAGAATTTCCGTCAGCGGCTCACGCGAACCGGCGACTGAGACGCCGAGGAAATCGAGGACGCAGTGGCGTGCGACCTCGCGCGCATCCTCGGGCGCATCGTCCCATCGCATGGCGCGAACCGCGCGGACCAAATCGAGCGTGGCGGTGAAAGCGGATTCCTTCATGCCTTCAAAATCTACCACAGATTTTGCGGCTTGCCCGGCGCCGGATGGGTGGGTTATCGTCCATGCCAAGCGGGCACAAGCCTGCCCATTAACAAGGAGATCAGTCAGATGCGTGAAGTTTCGATGGTCGGCGCCGGCATGGTGAAGTTCGGAAAGTACATCGACACGAGCATGAAGGTTCTGGCGCGGGACGCGGTAAACGGCGCGCTTTCGAGCGCCGGGATCGAGCAAAAGCAAATCGAGGCGGCGGTCGTCGGAAACGCGGCCGCGGGCCTGATCACCGGTCAGGAATGTATCCGTGGACAAGTCGTGCTGCGCGAGATGGGCATCGGCGGCATCCCGATCGTCAACTGCGAAAATGCGTGCGCCAGCTCCTCGACCGCGTTTCATCTGGCGCACCTGTATGTCGCCTCGGGCATGTACGACGTGGTGCTCGCGCTCGGGATGGAGAAGCTTTACCACGCGGACAAGAAGCGCACGTTCGCGGGATTCAGCGGGGCCGTCGATGTGGAAATGGTGCAGCAGTTGCTCGCCGAAATGAACGCGCAACAGGCCCGGCTCCAGGCCGAGCGCGAAGCTCGCGGCGAGACGGGCAAGAAGGTGGGGGGCGCGGGAGAATCGCGCTCGATGTTTATGGACTTCTACGCGGCAGGCGCCCGCGCGCACATGATGCGCTACGGCACGACTCGCGAGCAGTTCGGACGCGTCGCGGTCAAGAACCATCGCAACGGCAGCTTGAATCCCCACGCGCAGTATCAAGAGGTCTATAGCCTCGAGGATATTATGAGCTCGCCGATGGTGGCCGACCCGCTCACGCGGCTGATGTGCTCGCCGATCGGCGACGGCGCCGCCGCGGCTATTCTGTGCGCTTCATCGGTCGCGCATCGTTACACCAACAAGCCGGTCAAGGTTCTCGCATCGCTGTTGTCGTCGGGATCCGATCATGGCCCCGACCAGCCGGGCGTGGTGACGCGGGTCGTGAAGCAGGCCTACGAGAAGGCGGGCGTCGGTCCCGAGGACCTCGGCGTGGTCGAACTCCACGACGCGTCGGCGCCGGCCGAGTTGATCACCTACGAGGAACTCGGGCTGTGCAAGCCGGGCGAGGGCGGGAAGCTGATCGACGAGGGCGTCACCGAAATTTCCGGCCGCATCCCGGTGAATACGTCAGGCGGGCTGCTAGCCAAAGGGCATCCGGTAGGCGCGACGGGCGTAGCGCAAATCTGCGAAATCTTCTGGCAGCTTCGCGGCGAAGCCGGAAAGCGGCAAGTCAAAAATCCGAAGGTCGGGCTTACCGAGAACGGCGGCGGGATGGTTCGCGCCGAAGCGGCGGCAGTGTCGATTCACGTTCTCGGGATCTGAGTTCGGCAAAATACCCGATGTCCGCGTGATCGCCCCGGACCTCCGGGGCGATCTGCGTCCTGAAAGCTCAGCGGCTGCACGGTTGCGATTCAATCTCGCGGAGCAGATATGAACCGCTCTATTTCAACGCAGGCTTGAGACGGCTGAGCGCAAAGCTTGTGAAAGTTTCGTTCCGCAGTCGCCTGCTCGTCGTCATCGTCGAATTCCGAGGCTACATATTTGACGTCAGGATCTCGCCTGATGACTGACCACTGCTCGAGGACCAGTCGCGGTTGCTCGACAAATAGACGCTTGATTCGATAGTCCAGTCCCTCAGCGAACCCTCCTTCAGCATGCTGGCTCAGACTGACAAATTTTCCCAATGCCTGCACGTCGCCAAGGGCGACAAGGTTAAAAAGCTTATCGACGTAGAGTTCGACTGGACCAATCTCTCCGCACTCCTTCACCAAGAGGCCTTGCGGTCCATAACTCATTTCATCCAAGTCCAAGAGCATGGCGATTTCTTGCGGAGTTTCGGGAAAGCTCTGAACGAAACGCTTGGCACCTCCGCGCTCATCGGCCAGATAATGCGCCAAGTTACACATCTCCCCGGCCAAAGGGTCGCTATTGGTATCTGCGCAGCACTGATCGACAAAATCGGTATCCCCGTCGTTCGCGGCTTCGCACAATGTCGACAAGAGTGCCTGGTAGTGCTGATCTACAACTCTCAGTTGCGCGTGGCTGTGATCGGCTGCTTCCCTATGGCTTAGATACCCAAGACTAACCTGCTTGGAATATTGCTGCTCCAGGGTCTGGCGGCGTGCAAAAAGCCCTGCCGGCAGCACGCAAGCCTCCGCAGCCGTACCAGCGTGAGCCGTGGAAATACAACCCGGTGCCACCGTTTTCCCGGTCGCGAGCACGCACAATATCAACGCCGTTGCTCCAAGAGCGGTCCAAGTCCTCACATCCCGACTCCTAGTACACAAGGCCGCCTCGCACCCTTGCACCGCGGACGAAATCGACTACCGGGCGGCGAAGGTGTATTTGCCGTCCTTGAACTCGATCCATCGCCCGCGATCCGTGACCTGGCCTCCCACGTCGATTTGCGTGCGCAAGATCATCAGTTCCTCTTCGGTCGGCACTTCCAGAATCTCGAGCTTGGGCGCGATCGCCGGCTTGAAACTCATCTCCGCGAGCACCTGTTCGAGCGTGACGAAGGGCGCAATCGCCTGGATCATGAGCTGGCAATCGGCTCCGTACCCATACATCGCCCACGGCGTATAGACCCGCCATGGACCGGTGCCGGGTGGAAGGCCGTGGCGCTCGCGCGCGCCGGGACCGTCGAGAAAACCGGGAGACGAAATGAAGTCCACGCGCTCGACGAATTTGCGCTTCTGCTGATCGGTGACCAAAATCGTTCGCCATGCGAGCGCCGCGATGCTGTCGGCGCCGCCGGGCCCGCCGAAGCGCCGTCCCTCGCCGCCTTCGTACTTGCCGACGACGGTGGAATTGATGTTGCCGTAGCGATCGACCTGAAGCGTCGCCAGGACGCCGTAATCGACGTAACCGAGCTGCGCGAGGTCGGCCGCGTAATTCATCGTCCCCCACTGAAGCGCGCGGTAATTGGCGGGCGAGGCGATCATCGTCATCAGCGGATCGAACGGCACCCGAGCCTCGGGCCCGACGCACCCATCCTCGGTCAGGTACTGAAGGTTGGGCGCGCCCATGCGCTTGGCCAGCAGGACAGAGTTCATCGGCTCGCCGCCGCCGCCGACCCAGTAGATGTACTTGTCGTCGACCAGGCGCGAGATCTGACAGATGACGAATTCGCGCTCATTGAAATCGGTAGCTGGGGTGCTCACGACACATAACCCTCCCGGATGGTTTCGCGCCGGCGAATCTCGGCCAGTTTTTCGGTTCCCACCACTTTACTCAGGTACTCGTCGTGCGTAGCCACCGAGTACACGTGTTTTTTGAGGTACTCGGTAAAATCGCCGCGGAACATCGCGCCCATCGCTTCGATGACTCCCATCGGATCCGACGCGTAGTATCCCTGCACGGTGCCCGGGTAGGCGCCGAACGGGGCGTGCACTACAGCGTCCACGGTGAAGTGCGCGATCGAGGTGCGTGCGGGATCGCGCCGGATTTCCTCGGTGTCGATGATCTCTTCGGCCGACAGGATCACCCGCTTCGACGCGAGCGCGCATTCCGCGTGCGCGATGCCGGTGCCGAAGACGCGCGCGTTGCCGAACTCGTCGGCCTGATGAACGTGGATGATCGAGACGTCGGGATTGAGCGCCGGGAGCAGCAGCACCGGCTTGCCGGTGAAGGGATCCTCGACGGTTTTGCAGCCCGAATGCTGATAGCCGTCGGTGCCGCCGAAGCTGCGCGTCGGGATGAAGGGAATGCCCATCGCGCCCGCCTTCAGCCGCAGCGTCATCACCGCGTTGGAGTACTCGTAGATGGTACACTTCTTTTCGCGCACCGCGCGCGAAATCCACGGGCCGAAGCCGATGAACCCGATGTCGACCCGGTCGGCGCATCCTGATTCGACCAGCAGCGCCACGGCGACATAGGTGAACTTGCCGCACAGCCACAGATTCTTCTTGCGCTGGCGTATAATCTCGCGAATCAACGACGACGGCCCGCGCTGAAAGTAGTTGCTGTCGTACGCGAGGTAATCGCCGTCGCGCACGAAGCGCTCGACCGCCTCTTTGTGAGTCATCATCTTCGAGACCATCTGATGCGGTTTGTTGTCCCGCACGCACGCCCGATAACCGTCGGGATCGACTTTCAGATAGTCAGCTTTGCCTTCTTCCAGAATTCGCATTTGCTCAATTCTCCCGAGCCTGCCGAGTTGCCGGCATCGCTTCGATTCAGATTTGGATCCCCGCCTGCAGCAGGATGCCGTTGTGAATCAGAAAACTTCGGATGATGTTACCGCGCCTGGCCCGCTCGCGGCTGTCGGCGCCGCCCGCCGCCTGAAAATCGGCGATCCGGTCCGCCATCGAGCGCCTGCCCTTGATGCTGATCTTGGTTTCCACCCCCTCTTTCCTGAGAAGGCAGGCGGCGACGATCTCGTCGGGGTCGCGTTCGAGCGTGGCGCAGAACTCGCCCAGGATTTCGAGCCTCGATTTGTCCGCGCCGGGCTCCACGCCCGATTGCTCGCGCAGTCCCTGGTACCAGACCTTGACCGAGTCGTACTCTTCGAGCGGTTTATTTATTGACGCCATCGTTATTTTCGAGCCGTGTCTGATTCAACCGGTTGATTGCGCGGTGTGGTAAAGCTCACTCGGGGAGACCGAACATCCGCGCGAGCGCTTTGATTTCCTCTTTTCGCCATGGCAGCGGCGCCGGCGCCTGGATCATTTTCGCCGCCCTCATCTGCTCGGTCACCTTGGGATCGGCCTTGAACGGCTTCCCGTATTCGCCCTCGAAGAAGACCTCCTCCAGCGGCGGACGCGGACGCTGTCCGCCTGCCTCCCACGACTCTGCCGGATAACCCACCAGCAGCACCCATAGCGGCAGCCATTCCTTGGGCGCCTTCACCAGCTTGTTGATCGCGTCGTGCTGAAAGGCGGTCAGGCAGACGCCAAGTCCCTCGTCGACACCAGCGAGCATGGCTTGGCAAATCGCGATGCCCGCGTCCGACGCGGCGGATGCGGCCACCGACGGCTGGTCCGCGTTATCGGCCAGCGGCTTCAGGATGTTCGGCCAAACGAATTCATCGACGAACTTATGGCTCCAGCCGTGGCTGATGTTCAGCGCGCCGACATCGACGAGCTTCTTCAGCCGCGCCTGGGCCCCCTTGTACGCCCCCATATCGACGTAGGTGTAGATGTGCACCGGGGCGAGCTCGATGGTGAGTGCGGAGACCGGGGTCTTGAGCGCGTCGAGCGTTTCACGCGGGATACTGTCCCGGGTCACAACGATCGCTTTCAGAAAGGTCGCGTTCACCGCGCATGACGCGAGCCGCGCCGCCTCCAGCATAATCTGAATCTTCTCGCGTTCGACGTTGCGCCACGATTGAAAGTAACGGATCGATCGGCGCCGCCCTATTACTTCTTTGAATTCCATCGATTATTCCTCCAGCTAAATGACGCCGCTCCGGCTCGGCAGTCCCGCCGCATCGGATTCGGTTTGCCGTCGCAGAGCTTACGTCGGCCACGGTCGCGCCGACAAGCGTTACCATCCCGATCGGATGCTGTCCATTGCAAGGCTCGGCGGATAAATGAGACAAAACGACTCGATTCGGGAAAGCCTAATTTGATAAATGGAGCCGGCGCGAAATGAAACAACTGATCGATCTGCATGGAAGGCGGGCACTGGTGACCGGCGGCGGCCGCGGGATCGGCCGCTCGATCGCGCTTGCGCTGGCCGACGCTGGCGCCGAGGTCGCGGTGGCCTCTCGCTCGCAGGGTGAACTGGACGCGGTCGCAGCCGAGATAAAGGAGCGCGGGCCGCGCGGCTTCGCGATCATCATCGACGTGATGAAACGGGAGCAGATTGACGCCGGCGTCGACGAGGCCGCGCGCAAGCTCGGCGGCCTGGACATTCTGATCAACAACGCGGGCGGCGTGATCGCGGAAAACCCGTTTCACCTCGACCCGCTCAATCATGACGGGCGAGCGTTCGAGGACAACCTGTTCATGAACCTGACCCAGGCGTTCTACGCGACTCACGCCGCGCTTCCCTACATGATCAAACAGAAGTGGGGCCGCATCATCAACATCGGCTCCGGCTATGCGAAAAACGGCGGCGGCCCGCTGGCCTACTCGGCCGCCAAGCACGGCCTCATCGGCTTCACCCGCTCGCTTGCTCACTCCGCCGCGCCGCACGGCATCAATGTGAACGTGCTGTGTCCCGGATGGACCAACACCCGGATGGTGGACTGGAACCTCCTGGGCGCGATGATGGGGGTGAGTGGGGCAGACGCCAAGCGATTCGCCGAGAGCCAGAACATCCAGAAACGAATCGTCGAGCCCGATGAGTTGGGCGCGATGGCGGCGCTGCTCGCATCCGACGCCGCCAGCGCGGTGACCGGACAGGTCATCAGCGTTGACGGCGGATTTATGATTTAGCCGCGCCGGATAGTCCGCCGCGGCGCGCGGCGCCCGCGCTATTCGAGGCGATCGATCACCTTTCCGAAGCCGAGCGTCATGTCGCTAAGCATGTAGCTTGCCCCAATCACCTGCTTGACCGGCAGCCGGTTCCACGGGTCGAGCCGCGAGCTTTGCGGGAAAGAGATCGAGCCTACTCCTGTCCACGCCTCGATCACTCGGGACTCGATGTGCGTCTCGATAAGCTCGGCGCACAGCGGACGCGCGTTCTCTTCGGGTGAGGGAATCAGGCGCATGCTGACGGGCGGCGGTGCGGCGGAATGTCCGTTGGGGGCCGGCCGCTCGGGACGAACGATCGCGCTGGCAAGGCAAATCCCGGCGGGACGTTCGAGCGTCCCGTAGATCATGTCGCGCTCGTTCTTGAATTCGATATGCGCGAGCTTCTTCGGAAAGCCGTAAACTTCGCGCCCGGCCAGCATCGGCGGCTCGGTCGTCACCGCGATGTGCATGACGTAGTTCATCGGCCGGCCCTTGTGCTCGGCCATGAGCGACAGAATCGCCTCGTTGTAGGGACCCAGAGTGGTCCACTGATATTGGTAGAATGAAAGTATCGCGGTGGCCGGCTCACTCAGCGTCAAAGGCGCCGGCAATGCTTCCAACGCGGCTTCGAGCTCGGTCTCGAACGCGACCATGATCGCGCGAGTGTTGCGATAGTAGAATGGCGGGCGCTGATACGCGGCGGCGTCCGCCGGCATCGAGTATTCCGCATTGCCGAGGTTGAGACGTCCGTGTTTGGCCATACTGCGATCCTCCTGGCGTGGGATTTTAATATTCCCGATGCCGTTTCATTTTAGACAGGCGGGTTCAGGCGCACGCGCCCGCGATTGATCGCCAAGTGCACTTCCAGCACCAGGTTTCTCAGTGCGTCATTTACCCCGCCGCGAAGCGGCCTGGCAGCCTCGCAGGCGAGATCGTCGAGCGACAGCAAGCCGACCAACGCTCCGTCCCGATTGACCACCGGAAGCCGGCGCGTGCGGTTGCGCTGCATCAACTGCGCTGCGTGGCCCAACTCGTCTTCGGTGGTGCAGGACACGACCTTGTGCGCCATGGCCATCTCGACCCGCATCTCCTTCAGCGGCCTGCCCTGGGTATAGGCGGCCATGCAGAGGTCGCGGTCGGTCAGAAATCCGATCGGTCTGCGTTGGTCATCGACCACCGGAACAGCCCCGCAAGGCTCTTCCCACATTATTTGCGCCGCCTTGTTCAGCGAATCCTGCGGGCGGCAGCTTTTAACGCCGCGATTCATGATCTGCTCGACTTTCATCGCCGTCTCTCCAGTGTTCAATCTCCGGAGAATTCTCGCCGGTACAGACTCTACTTCGCCTTGCGCTCGGTTAAAACTGTTTGCGCCAGGACCGAGCGGTGATTCAGCGCCGGGGCCGCAGATTTTTAAGCCCCCGGGTGTTGAGAACGTCTTCTTTTTCGATCCATCCGCGCCGCGCCTGATTGATGCCGTAATCGAGCAACGCGAAATCCCGGGTCGAATGCGCGTCGCTCGATATGACAAGCTTGACGCCGGCCTGCTTGGCGGCGATGCAGGCGGTGTCGGTCAGGTCCAGCCGCTGAGGCTGGGAGTTGATTTCCAGCGCGCAGCCCTCCTCGCGGGCGACCCGGAGAATTTTGCTGAGGTCGAACTTGCTGGGCTCGCGATGCCCCAGCAGGCGGCCGCTTGGATGGCCAATCACGTCAACGTTAGGATTGCGAATCGCCTTGATCAGTCTGCGCGTCATCTCGGCGGGATTTTGTTCGAGCTTGTAATGGACTGAAGCGACTACCCAGTCGAGCTCGCCGAGCGTGCCGTCGGGCAGATCCAATTTTCCATCGTCCAGGATGTCAACCTCGATACCCTGGAGGATTGCGATGCCGGAGACTTTTTTCCTGACGCCCTCGATCTCCCGCCTTTGCTCGCGCAAGCGCGCGGGATCCAGGCCGTGGGCCATCGCCAGGCGGCGGGAGTGATCGGTGATTGCCACGTATTCGAGACCGCTCGCGCGAGCTTGACGCACCATTTCCTCGATCGATGCGTGTCCGTCCGTGTAAATCGAATGGCTGTGAAGGTCGCCGCGAAGGTCCTTGCGCTCGATCAACTTCGGCAGCTTGCCGGACGCGGCAGCTTCTATTTCGCCGCGGTCCTCGCGCAACTCCGGCGGCATCCAGGAAAGTCCGAGCGCGCGGTAAATTTCTTCTTCCGTCCTGCCGGCGACGGCGGCCTTGCCGCGAAAGAGTCCGTACTCGTTGAGCAGGAGCCCGCGCGCTTGCGCGAGACGCCGCAGGTGCACGTTGTGGGCCTTGGACCCGGTGAAATAGGTGAGCGCCGCGCCGAAACTTTTTGCCGGCACCACGCGCAGGTCCACTTGCAGGCCGCCTTTGAGTACGATGCTGGTCTTGGTCTCGCCCGAGGCGATTACCTGAGTAATGCCCGCGAAGGCGGTGAAATGCTTCATCACCGTGGCGGCGTCGGCGGATGCGGCAACAGCGTCAAGATCGCCGATGGTCTCGCGCCGGCGCCGAAAGCTGCCCGCCAGCTCGAACTCCCGGACTGCCGCGCATTTTCGCAAATGGGCTTCGATTTGCGCGGCGATCCGCGTCGCCTCCGCGTACAGGATCCGCTTGCCCTGGCCGGCTTCGTGCTGCAGCAACGATTCCCGGATTCTATCCTCCAGCTTCGGTCCAAAGCCAGGAATTTTCCGCAACGCCTCCGACTTAAGCGCCCTTTCCAGGTCGTCCCGGCCGCGAATCTTCAGGATGTCGATCAGAAGCTTCAATCGCTTCGGACCCAGCCCCGGAATTTCTCTCAGTTCCAGGAGCTGGGGCGGGAACTTCGAGGCTAACTCATGGTGCAGCGGCAGCTCGCCGGTCTTGGCGATCGTCGCTATTTTTCCCGCGAGGTCGGCGCCGATGCCGGGAATTTCGTCGATCTGTTCCTGGCTTAGGTCGGCGACTTGCACCGCATGGTCGCGAATCGCGGAAGCGGCGTTGCGGTAGGCCCGCACCCGAAAGAAATTCTCACCCGCAATCTCCAGCATATCGGCGGTCTCGTCGAGGACCTTGGCGACTTCGTCGTTTTCCATCGCGATTACAGCTTAAGGCGAAATGCGTCTTTTGCGATGGCGCAGCTCTTGCGCGGTTATGACGCGGACTCCCTTGGCGGATAACTCACGGCGATACAGATCGTCGCGCTCCGGCTCGATCGACCGGCAAAGGTCCCAGATCACGTTGACCTGAAAACCTTCCTGTACAGCGTCTTCGGCCGTCCACCTGACGCAAAAGTCGCGCGCGAGACCGCAGATAAAAATTTGCTCGGCCCCGCGATTCTTCAAATACCCCGCCAGTCCGGTCGGCGGCCGATTGCCTTTTTCATCCCAATTGTTGCGAAGCGCGCTGTACGAATCGGTCGCCGCGTTCGTCGCCTTTCTAATGATCGCAGCCGCTCGCGCCCATGGCATCCCGGGATGCAGCTCGGCGCCTGGCGTTCCTTGAATACAGTGATCGGGCCAAAGGATTTGCTCATGGCCGTACAGCTCGATCCTCTCAAAGGCTTTGCGCCCCGGATGGTTGCTTGCAAATGAGATGTGATCGCGCGGATGCCAATCCTGAGCTGCGACAATCAGCTCGAACAGGCTGGCTTCCATCAAATCTGCAATCGGTGACACGATCTCGTCCCCGCCTCCAACCGGTAACGCGCCGCCCGGAAGGAAGTCCGGCTGGAGGTCGACTACCAGCAAAGCTGATCGCTCTTTGTCCGGGGTTATCGCCATGTCACTGATGGACGCCAACGACCTTGACGCCGTGCCCCTTCAACCTGTGTGCCGCGCGTTGCGCGCGATCCGAAAGTGGAAATGGCTACTTCTTGACTTTCCCCGCTCCTTTAAGCGCCACGGACTGCTCGAACGACGGTTCGAGGTTGTCATTTATCTTCATCGTGCCACTGTACTTCATGGCGACGGTCGGCGTGAAGGTCACCGAGACCTCGCAGCTTCCCGGTGGCACGCCCTTGGATTTCGGGCCGAGATCGTCGTCGTTGCAGGCCAGAGTCAGGCTGAACGGACTCGTCACGCCGGTTTCCGACTCGATGAGAATCGGGGGCGGGGTAATCGTCTTCTTCTTTTTCTTTGTGACCTTGCCGGCATTCGTGATCTTGACCGTCTTGGTTTTGCTCGCGCCGACGTCAACGGTGCCGAAGTTGAGGGACTTGGGCGATATCCTAAGCTTGCCGGCGACTGGGGTCGGCGTCGCGGTCGGCGTTGCGGTTGCAGTCGCGGTCGCGGTCGCGGTGGGAGTCGCAGTAGGCGTCGCGGTTACAGTCGCAGTCGGGGTCGGGGAAGGCGGCACGAACACCGTGAATACCTTCGAGTCGGTCGAGGGGTTATAGTGCGAGGTTCCCGGGAAGTCGGCGGAAAGCGTCATCAGTCCGATCCCCGGCGGCGTGATCTCACAGGCGGCGTTGCCGTTGCTATCGGTTGTGGCGCCGCATCTGTCACCGTTAATGAATAAGTAGACCGTCTGGCCCGCAAGCGCGGCTACAGGATTCGCCGACACATCCGTCAGGTTCGCGGTGACGGTGACGGTTTGGCTCGGCAGCGCGCTGGTTGGGCTTTGGTTGAGGGTCAGGAATGTAACATCCGTGCCCGGCCCCCAGGTGACCACCGCCTGATTCGAGGTGACGGGGGAGCCTGACACTGTCGTGGATGCCGTAACCGTGTCTGTGCCTTGACGCGCTCCGGTGTAAGTGAGGACGGCGTTGCCGTTGGAATCGGTATTCGCCAAGTAGCTCTGTGGATTCGCTCCGGTGATTTTAAATCTCACCGGCGTTCCCGCCGGCACCGTTGCAAAATGGACCGAGGCCGTAAGCGTGATCGGGCTGCCCTGCGCGGCATCGGAGCTGAATGCCGCGGGCGTCAGCGCGAGCGTGGGCGACGGACTCGGCGCGGTATAGTTGCATGCGCCGCTGGTGTCAGTGATTTTCCACACGGCGACGCCCTGCGCCAGGTAGATGCATCCATCGGGGCCGGTGATCATTCCGGTCCCTCCGCCGTTGGCGAGGATCGGCGTGCTGACCGCGGGCGTTGCAATCGTCAGATCGAAAACGCCAACCGTGTTAGGCGAATTTGGAGTGATACTGGTGTTCCAAGGGAAGTTGGCAATCAGGAATTGCGCGTCGCCATTGGGCTGCGTCCCGTACGCCTGTATCCCCAGGTAGGTGTTTCCAAGGCCGGGGATTGAGGTCACAACCGGTGACGTAGGCCCGCTGGTCCCGGTGACCATCGCCCCCTGGCTGCCTTCCCAAATATACATGTCGCCGCTGGGCGCGAACGCAATATTACCATCCGGCGTAGTCGGCAGGGTCGCGTACACCGTGGTCGTCGGCGAACCGGTGCCGGGTCCCGAGATTCGCCATAGGTCGGGATTGTCACCACCGCCGCCGCTGCATCCATCGTCGGTGAACAGGTCGCCGCTCAGCGGATCGTCAGAAAGCGCGCCGGGGCAGGTAAGGCTGGACGCGACCGTCGCGACCACCGCGCCGGTGGAGGGATTGATCTGCATTACGTCGCCGGTGGTGAAGCCGCCGCCCGTCCCGAATCGGCTGGCGTACAGGTTGCCGCTATGGTCGAAGGCGAGTCCCGCCAGGGTCTGTCCGAGCGTGGCAAGCAGGGTCCCGGCGCCGGCCGTTCCCCCACCGGGCGGGATCTTGTACAAATTTCCAGTCGGCAAGTCGGAGACATAGAGATTTCCGCTCGAATCGAACGCCATCCCCCAAGCGCCGGGGCATCCGCTGCCGAAGTTGATGTCGCTATAGAAGAAGTCCTGCGCCACGAAGCCGGTCGCGTACGGCGTCGCGACAAATCCCGGCGCGGCCACTTGGGTGTTCGAGCATCCAGCCTCCGGCGCCTTGCTGAAGGTGACCGTGCCTGTCTCCGGAAAAGGAAGATTGCCATCGGTCACGTCCACCGCCGAGTAGGTGATCGTCTCGTTGTTCGAATCCACCGCGGTGAACTCGATCTGACCGCTGGCGTCGGTGACGGGTGGAATCGGTCCGCTAATCGCCGAATTGCCGCCAGTCTGGTTAATCTGGACGAGTTTTCCGGGCGACGGCCGGCCAATTGAGTCCTCGAGCGTTACGGTGATATCCGCCGGGGTCTTCCCGTCGGCGGTGACGGTGCTCGGCAACGCATTGAGTCCGGCCGAGTGGGCGGCCGGCGGCACGAACGACAGTAAAGCTTTCTGCGCCACGGTTACGCCATCGGTCGTATCCGTAGCAGTAAGAGTGAGATTTTCAGTGTTGAGATCGGTGATCGAAAAGACCGCGGATCCGTCATTATCGGTCACGGCGCTCGGAGGAGTAATCGTGGCGCTGCCCGTGCTCGCGCTAAGCGATACGCTCTTGCCCGCGATTGGAAACCCGTTGGTGTCCGTGAGGACCGTCTGCGCCACCGCGGCGGTGGCGCCGTCGGCGGGGGCGGAGCCGTCCGCGTTGCCTCCCGCCGCCGCTGCAATCGAGAGACTCGAGCTGGCCGCTCCCGGCGACAAGCCGGTGAGCGCCATTCGCAACTGTGGAAAATCGGGCGATCCCAAGCCGACGTGCGCGAAGTCGGATCCCATCGATGCCGCCGAGTGGAACGCATTGGTACCGGCCAGCGGATAGAAACGCAAATTCGCATTGCCGAGATTGGCGCCCAGCATCGAGTTCAGCGCGGCCGCGTAAGCCGCCCATTCCGGCGCCGCCATGCTGGTGCCGCCAAAGCGCCGCCCGCTCAGGCAACCGCCGGCATCCGCCTGGCAAATCTGAAGGCCTTGCGCCGGGTCAGCATCGATCGCCACATCCGGCACCGAGCGCATTGTGCTCAATCCGCTCTGATATGTTGGGGCGCTGAAGAATTTACTTACGCCGAAACCGCCCTGTCCCGTGGGTGGCGTACGCGCGACGCCATTCCACCAAGTCTCGCTTCCGTACGTCAGCCCTGGGCCAGGCACCGGACTGGTGCCGCCTACCGCGGTCGCGTTGGGCGAATCGGCAGGCACTCCGATGGTGTCGGCGCTACCGTCAAGGCAGGTGGTGCCGGAATCGCCGCTGCCGTTGAAGACGCTAACCCCGCTCGCCGCGGCGCCCTGGAGAACCGAATCAATGCTTTGCGCGTCGGCCAGCGTCATCTGGTCTTCGCAATTGGACCACGAGTTGCTGATCACCGTGTCGCCATCGTCGATCATGGCGTTGAACATCGTCTGAAAGGAGGTTCCGTTGGGTGCGTCGTAAACGACGTAGCTGGTCGCGGGCAATGGAGCCAGCGACATCACCGTATCGACGTCGAGCAGAACCTCCGACTCGCCTGGTCCCGGCGCCGCCGCCCCGCCGTTCACCGGCACCGTGCTTAGCTGTGCGAAGTTGGCGCCGCCTCCGTTCACCTCCAGCCAGTCTTGTACGTCGCTGGGGGTGAAGGTATCGAACTCCAGCAGGCCGATTTTCTGCGGGTTCTTGCCCAGATTCGAATCCGAATGCACTGCGGATGAATTTTTCGCGACAGATCCGCTGCCCATCGTGGCGTTGTAGAAGTCGGCGCACCCCGGGATCGTTTTCCAAACCGAAGTGTCGCTGTTGGCATTGTCGTTGGTGGACCAAGCTAGCAAAGCACAAAGCCCATAAGCTTCGCCCGACGCGATCAGAAAACCGGCACACGCTTCGGCGAAAAGCGGAGCCGCATCTACGCGTACCGTAAGGTATGCCGCTTCCAGAATACCAACGTAGGCGGGGGTGGTGGTCGGAGTGAACGGGAAACATATCTCCTGGGTGACCTCCCAGTCCGGTGCGGCCCCTGCAGGCAAGGCGGCCAGGCCGGAGTCCGGCGCCGACCGGGACGGGATCGCGAGATTCGACAAACCAGCAATCGATTGCACTCGCGCCGCCAATTGCGCCGGCAACGCAGGGTTGGCGTCGTTAGCGCGAAAAGTCCGGTCACCGATCCGATAGTCCCCAATCCGAACGCCGAACGCCCGCTCCGCTTCCGCGCGCGTGCCGCGCACCGTAATCGTCAGCCGATTCTTCGATCCGCGCACGAGCCTGAAGTCATTCGACTTCATCCAGCGCAGCACCGAATCATAATCGGCGCGGCTTGGTCCGAAGCGATCGGCGATCTGCCGCGGCGTAATGAAATGGCGGAAAACCTTCGACTTGGGATTGTAGATGTCATGCAGGTAACGCTCGAAGCCCGCCTGATCATCGCGCTTGAGAACGATCGTCAGCGTGATGGGCTGCTTTCCGCTGATCGGCTTCGATGGGACAACGGTCGCCTTCGAGATCGCCGCGAGCACATGGCCCGGCAGCCTCACCATCGCCCCGCCATCGGGCGTGGTCGCGGCTTGCGCGCCGGGTCGCGCTGAATCGATCGTTACGAGGAGAAAAGCGCCGAGAAGAAAAACGCCGAAGATGCGCGCGGCCGAAGCGATCCCCCAGGTGTTACTGCTCGACGATCGCATCGGTATTGCCTCCCTGCAAGTGGGCGCGGGCCGGTTTACGAATATCCTCCCGGAAGGACAACCTGTTCGAGCATCACACCTACCACTTTCACCGCGAAAGATCGAAGTGCCCGGCTGGCATGAGTACCCGAAGGAACTTCTTTAAGGAACTCCGCAAGCGCATCGTCGCTTCCGTCGGCCATCGCCTTGATTTTGTGCCTCCATCGGCGTCACCGATCGAGGAATGTATCGAAGCGCGCCAGCAATATCGCGGCGAAACTCGCTTAAATCGCCCCGCCTTTTGCACAAATTGTGTGCTGTTTGACCTTCTTGTCAAATTCTCGTGAACAATCGGCTTGAGGTGGCACGTGTGATGCGTCCACTTCGGGCAAAACTGGGCGGTGAGAAGGAGGAGAAAATGGACAGACTGACCAAACTGACTCTATTGGCCATAGGACTTGCGATCTCGATAACCGCCGCGCGGCCAGCTATAGCCGCCGACAGCGATCCTGTGCGCAGGGCGAAAGCCGTGCGCGTGTCGCAGCAGGAATTACAGCTGAAAATCAACCAGCTCCAGGAACAGAATCGAACGCTGGAGATCCAGAATCGCGCAATCCAGCAACAACTGAATACCCAGCAGCAGGAGATCGACGGACTGGTGCATCAGATGCAAACGACGGTGCAGCCTGTCGCCAATCTCCAGCAGCAGGTGCCGCAGATGCAGCAAGAGCTGAGCGATGTTGCGAAGAAGCAGCGCTCGGTGCCGCTCGAGGTCGGCTTTCGCACGGGATGGTCCGAATCGCCGTACGGAATGCCGGGAGGCCTCTACTACGCTGCTTTCCTCAACCATCGCTTGCTCACGCATGAGGACGGCGTCCCCGGTGGATTCATCGCGGGCGAGATGCTGGTGGGATGGACGCAGGGTAATCATACGAACACGACGGCAAATCTGATCAGCCAGCTCACGGGCCCCCCGTTTAGCACCTGGCTCTACACGCTCTCGCTGCAACCGACCGTGCAATATCATCTGGACCCCGCGCTTTGGGGGATGGAGCGGTTGGCTGCGTTCAAGCCATACGTGCTCGCCGGCCCGGCGATGTACATCAATCTGATGAACACGCCGGTCGTGGCGGGGAACGGCAACCCGGGCGCGGGCTATCGCCATTACACCGCCGACGTTCAGGGCGGTGGCGTATGGGGAGCGGGCTTCGAATTGGGCTTGTCCGCGCTCAAGGTCCCGCAGATCCAGGGATTGCTCGACAAGTCCTTCGTTGGGGGCGAGTGGCGCTTCGATCAATACGGAAACGGCCAGGGCTATAACCAATACACCGGTTCGATTTCCTTCGGCTGGTAGCTCGACCGCGCCCGGCGGTGGGTCCCTCTCACCGCCGGGCGCAATGAAAACCCGGAAATACGACTGCAACCGGCCTCACCCAGCACCAGGCAATCGCCTTTTGCTTAGTGCTGAGCCCTATAGGAGAGCTGTGCGCAACTCTGTTTCCTCGCCCTGCAAGGGAGAGGATGAAGGTGAGGGTCCGATTACAGCGCGCCCCGTTTTCCTTTCTTAATACTGGCCTCCCGTGCCAACGGGCGCGCGCGATTCAGGGTTCTGCGTCCGCGATGTCCCGCCCGCTCTTTTCTTTCCGTCATCCCGAGCGCAGTCGAGGGACCCCGGATCTTTGCCTCCTCCGCACCTCAGGTTAACTCTATGAGCCGTCGCGCATCGATTTCCTTTTGTCCGCGAAGTGTGATCCGATAAGTAGTTCCTGTCACGTGCGCAAAGGCCTTGTCGTGGACAAGGCGGTCAAGGGTCCGTTTGAGGTTTCGGCGCATGTCAGGCCTGACCCATTCAGAGAGTTGGTCGAAAGTGGCACCACTCGCTCCGCACTGATAAAGGAGCACAAGACACCAGTCCCCCGCGTTAAGGCCCGGGTTCAGGACCTTCAGAAATCCATCGAAATCTTGAACGATTGGTGCGGTTCTCGCGACTATTGTCTCGACGATTTTCTTCGCTTCGTCAGCAGGGACATTGTGATATAGCCGTATGAACTCTGCGAGTATCCAATCGACGACTGACACGACAAGGGTCGCATCCTGCATGTTTGGGTCGATTCCGTCCGCTAAATGGGCAGCGTCCCGTTTGTTGCGGATGTCGTAGACGAGTCGAAGCGCTCGCGGGATATGCAGCCGAACGGAGTCAGGATGTGTCACAGGAAGGTTTTGGAGATGAAGAATGAGCTTTTCCGAGTCCACCTGCTTCCCTAGTGGAGTCACCGAGAAACCTGCAACTTGCTGAAGGAGACGGAAAGCGGCCTCGCAGAATCTACCTCCCTCCACTTCGGCAAGACGGAGGCCCCCCAGATAGTAATTCCTCTTTACCTCAGAATGGCCCTCCAAAAGCTCACTGACCAATTTCGGGTCAAGATGAGTGCTCAGCTCTTTTTCGATTGTAATCCGCGTCTGATTCAAATTTTCTCCTAAGCCGCAGATTTACTCTCGGTAACTTCATGCTTCTGCGATGGTCTACTTTTTCTTGCGTGCGCGCTTCTTACGTGGGCGGTGTAACGCCTTGACCTTTTCCTGGTCAGGGAGAGCATTAACCAGATCTTCTCCGGCATTCGTCAGTCGTTTTTCGCCCCCACCCGCTGGCGTCAGATATTTGTCTTTTCTCGCGTTATTAACGGCGACTGCCGCATTGCTGAAATTGGGCGACTTCGCCTCGGTGTTCAGGTCAGTAAGCTGCTTAGTTTTGAAACGAGTCGTATTACGATGTTTAGTGAGATAGTACGCGAGACAGGCAATCCGCTGAACATCCGTCGTCGGGTTCTTTGCCCTGATAAAACTTTCGGGGGAGATCTCTGCGCCGCCTGCAAGTTTGTCAGTACCGAGGCCGGGTGGAGTGTCCGCTCCTCTTAGAGGGGTTCCACTGCCTGAAACCGCCGGATTTATTGTCAATGAGAATCGGGAAGCCGCTGTTTGAAGGACCCATAGCCTCTTATGTTCCTCCAACAGATCGAGGGCATTTATGACCGTTCCGAGAGCCGCGACCTCCGGTTGCATCGTGTGAGTTTTCATTTGCCTCCTGAATGCCCTCCCATTACTTGCCAAGACTAGTCAACCTGATCGACATCGCAATATCAACTGCAAGCCACCTGGTCGCGCCCGAAAGTTGACACCGCCTAATGGGGTGGTACGTTGATGTTAGCAAGACAAAGACGACCACCGAGGATTTGCGCAGTTCCCGGCGAGCCGATTGGAAGCGTTCTTGAAGGGAGGGGCAATGAGACCGTTACAACTTATCGCAATTCTTGGCGCCGCCGTCGGTATGTCTGCCTGCAGCACCGGTTTGACTCAAATGCAAGATACCGTCACCAAGTTTGATCAAGCGGCGCATTCTACGGCCACAGCGCAGATGAGTTTGTTCCATCAAGTGCAGGCGGCTGAGTGCAGCCGAGATTTCTATGCGCAAGCATTCCAGTTTGCGACGGCACAAAAGGACCAAAAGTCAGATAAGTACCCTGTGGTTCCGCTCGACCTCACACCGTCCTGCACTCCGCAGGAGCTGACTGACGCCCAGTTGCGAATTCGACAAAAGCTAATGGACACTATTACCCTCTACGCCGATGCGATTCAGGCACTCGCAAGCGGTACCGATGACGCGACCCTAAGCAAGAACTCGCAAAGTCTGGCCGGCAATATTCAAGGCCTGGCAAAGCAACAGGGCTTTACCGCTGTCACGAGTACTGATGCCGCCGCATTAAACGCGGCCGTCGTGACCATCACCAGCTTGATCCTCGATCACACCAAATACAAAGAGGTCAAAGAGGCAGCTTCTTCTGTCCAGCCAGACTTAACGATCGTCGTTGCCCAACTGAAGGCTGAAAACTTAAGTGACGCCGCGGGCCTCGCGAGCAAGGCCGGTAGTGTGACCAATGACTTTCACACAGCCCTTTTATCGGCCCGTGAACAAAGGGGTCCGGCAAGCTTCCTCGATATTGCTCAGGCTCACATGGCTCTTCCGTCGATCGTCGCCGCCCCTCCGGATGTGACTCCGCTTAACGCTACCCTTGATGCATTGGTTGCCGCCAACCAAGCCCTCGCCCGTGCGAGCAACGGCGGAGCACTCCCCGAAGTATCCGATTTGGTCAGCCGCGCGCAACAAGCTGTCACGCTTTTCAATTCCTCCAAATGATAATCCTTTCCTAAGAGGACACACGCATCATGCCTACACTCAGCAAGCAAACAAATATTGCCGGTGCTATTGCCTCCATTCGTGTCGCGGAGAACTTACTTACGCAACAAATTCGCGCGGCGACGGACACGCTGACGGCGATAAAGCTCACGAATGAGTATCACAATCTTGACTCATACCTTTCCCAGTTATTGCACGCCCAAAATTCGGCCGACGACGCAAGTTTTGCCGACGCCACGGCAGCGTTGCAATCCCAGGCCAGCGGCCTAGAAGCTGATCAAGCCGCAATCAGAGCAATTGTCGGGGATGTTCAAACAGCAGCCAGCATCGTCAACTACATTACCCAGGCGCTTACCTTAATCGCGAAGTTATGAGTGCCAATTCTTGGCGCTGAAAGTCGTGCAGCTTTCCGAGGGCAAGGGGACGGCGCCTTGCCATGCGTCAGAATGTGCGGCGCATCAGGCAATCGCGCCGCACAGATGTCCCTCACCCTTAACCCTCTCCCGATAACGGGCGAGGGAATCAGAAGGGGGACCGCAGAATCTTGAATCGCGCGGCAGGGGTAACAGAGCGCGCTGGATAAGGACCCTCACCTTCACCCTCTCCCTGACAGGGCGAGGAAATTAACGCGCAAGGCACGATACAAGAAACACAAGCCGCAGGCATCGAACCAGAACCATCAACAGCGGCTCTTCCTCTTAACCGGTTCTAACAGGCCGCCAGGCCGCATCTTTTCCTTTCACCGGGTGAAGGGGCACCCCTGCTTCGCGTTTCGTTCTCCTGAACTAAAAGGGGATTGGGTGACACTTGACTCTTACGTGCGAGTCGCCTAAGATATGAAGCATGGAAACACTAGATGCCTTTGATCGTCGATTCCCTGATGAGAAGTCTTGCCGTCTGGCGCTGCAAGTGGCGCGCTGGCCTGATGGCGTGCGCTGCCCGAAGTGCGGGACAGAGAAAGTGTATGCGCTCAAGTCCAAGCCGTTCTATTGGCTCTGCAAGGCGTGCGGCAATCATCGGTTCAGCGTCATCAGCGACACGATCTTTGAGAACACAAAAAAGCCGCTTCTGATATGGTTCAAAGTCGCGTACCTGATGCTGGTTGCGAAGAAGGGCCGGAGCGCGCTTGAAATCCATCGGACGATCTACGGCGACCCATTCACGGCGGATTATCATACGACGTGGTACATGTGTACGCGGCTCCGCGCTGCGATGCGCAACAAGGAATGGGAAAAACTGATGGGCGTGGTTGAGGTCGATGAGGTCTATCTTGGCGGGCTGGAGCGGAACAAGCACAAGAGCGAACGCGCGGACAGGCGCGGCCCTGTCGGAAAGACCGAAGTGATCGGAGCCATCGCCCGCAAAGGCAACGTCGTTTGCCAGATGGTCGAAGAAGCGGACTTCAAAACGTATGACGATTTTGTCAGAAAGACAGTCGGCACCAGAGTCGATTTACTCGCTACCGATGAAAGTTTCCGCTACCGGAACTTGCGGCGACTTGGCTACGAGCATGAATTCGTTACGCATAAAAACGATGAGTTTGTACGCGGTAAAGTCCACACGCAGACGATTGAATCTTTCTGGTCTTTGCTCCGGCGCGGGATCATGGGCAGCTACCACAAAGTCAGCAAAGCGTATCTGCCGCTGTATCTGGCGGAATTTACGTTCCGCCACAATGAACGGAAGAACCCCGACATGTTCACGGAGCTTCTTTCGCGCTGCTAGCAAACCGATTCGACGCCCGCTAAAGTGGGTGCGTGCCGTCGAAACCGGAAACACAAAAAAGAGTCGCCGAGGCGCGCGAAGAACTAAAGCACGCCGACATGGGCGCGTTCGATCGTGCCTTGCGCGCACTCGTCAAAGTGACCGGCGGCAAGAAACCCAGGCCGCGTAAGAAATAGGAACGCGCAATGGCGGATTTAGTCCTGCTTCATTACGAGGACAACACCGAGATTCTGGTTAACCGCGACCAGATTATCTACATCGAACCATATAACGGAGGTGCCTCGATCTATCTTCCGGACGGCAAAACATTGACGGTGAAAGAACCACCTAAGACGGTGTGGACGAAACCGAATCGTTAGACTCCTTAAGAAGCGGACTGTCTTTGCAAACTCTTTGTGTCGAGGTCAATAACCTGATCGCTTGTTCGAGTGTCCGTTTCGCGGCATCGATCGACATGCCGTCTAATTGTTGTACAATTTCTTTTGCGGTCATTTTCGTTCACCGTTCAGATTATGGAATCGTAGCGGCTAGCGCGATCCCGTTCTTCGCTAGCAATTTCATAAATTCTTCGACGTGGGTGAGTGCTCGGAGCGCCTCGGTCGCTTCGTAATAGCCATTCGTATGTGACACGTCGTCTCGCCAGCGTTTAAAAAATCGACACTGAGCAAGCGCTTCTGAATAGAAGTCGAGTGTTGCCTGACGGTCAGGATCGGGTTGTTGATTCCGTTCGTGCAATTCCGCGATTCTTTTCTCTAAATTACGAATTAGCGGTCCCCACTCCAATTTGTTTGGCTTCGCAGTTGGATCAAAGTGAAGCGTCAGCGCGCGCAATCCATATTCGGCGGTTCGCATACAGTGAAAGACGCACGCTGTCGGCTCATCGTAAATGTAACTATTAGCGGCAGAAGCGGTATCGCGTCTCGCATCAGGAAATGCGTTGTCAACTTCGTCTCCGAAACTCTTGTCGAAATACTTTCGATAGGTTTCTCGGTCAGGGATAAATATCCACCGTTTTTCAAGTTCGCTTTCTAATACCTCTCTGAGAACGCGCACGTCATGTCGCAGATGTTCGTCTCCTTGAAAATCGATGCTCATCGTGTGTTCAGCAACGTATTCTCTGATCGCGCGAATGCGGTCTGCCGTTCCCTCTAATCCTAATTCGTTTGCATCATGCTCGATTAGGGCTATTCGTGAGTTAATTTTCTCTGCACTTACGGCTGGCTCTTCGCCTAAATGTCCCGCCAGAAGTTGAGCGAGACTCCGAGTGGGATATAGCGTTCCTAACGGAATTCCTTTCTCCGATCCGCTCTTGGGCGCTGGAGCCAGTGCGACCAGTTGCTCAAAGGTTACGAGCAGTCGGTAGACATCTAGGAAATATGTGCCAGTTCTCCGAATCACGTCGTACAGACTAATCCAACCGTGCGGTATCTCGCACCTTTGAATCGTCGCGTAATTTTCAGGCAGAGTCAACATTCACCCAATCCCCAACTAAAAAACGTTTCACGTGAAACGTTTCCCTCTGGATCCTAAGAAATAACCCCTGTTTCGCAAAATGCGCCGTAATTCGCACGGCCGTGGCGACGGCAGCGCAGCATTAAGCCGTTGGCAGGGGGCCGCGCGCGACAACGGAGCGCGGTGTTAACACTGGGTGCAGGGGTCACCCCTGCAACGTTTCACGTGAAACGTTTTCGTAAAAACCCCGGCAGGGCAGGGCCATTTCTGGCCACTCCTCAAAAATTTGACTGCCATCGCGCAATCGCGGATCCGGGATTCTTCGCTTCGCTCTCGAATGAGACGAAAAAGGATCGCGCTGTCTTCCCCTTAGTCCTTCTAACAGGGCGAAGCCCGAATACCGCGGCAGCACAGATTTGTCCTGGTACCGGCCAGCCGTGCCAACGGCCCATCGCGTAGTCGCGAAAAGATGCGCTGCGCAGATTTTCGCGTCTTCTCAATGCGGGTGCAGGGGCCGCAGCCCCTGGCCGTGGCGACGGCAGCGCAGTATTAAGCCGTTGGGAGTGGCCGCGCGCGACAACGGAGCGTGCCCTGAACCTTGGGTGCAGGGCTCGGCCCGGCCGCGGCGCTTCTCTCGCTCTCGCGCCATGAACCTGAGAGCTAAGGCGCGTCTTCGCGACTTAGCGATTATCATTGGGTGCAGGGGTCACCCCTGCCCAAGGAAGCGTGAAACCCACGGCGGGTTTCACATTCAGTCACGGCGGGTTTCGCTCACCCTCAGCTTGCCGCGCGACAGGCTGGCAGAATCCTTCAGGAGAAAGCCTAATCCGCGGCGATTGCGGCGCGTTCGTCGCTGCCTTCGGCGGTGCGGATCGCGCCGTAGCGCGGAACGAACAGCGCAACGGCGGCAATCAGCAGGATCGCCTGCGCGCCTAGCGTTTGCACGGTCGGGAAAATTCCGAGCGCCGGGAGCGTCGGGACGTAATCGACGAAAGTGGCCGCCACCCAATCGGCCTCCTGCAGGCTTGCGATCCCCTGGCCGATGAAGATCACCGCCATTGCGGATAGCATCACCGTCGTCGTCTTGAAGACAGTCGCAAGCGCAATCTTGCGCGCGCTCCATTCGATTATGGCCAAAAGGCCGGCCAGCGCGATCGCCGCGGATGCGATCCCGGCCGCGACCGCATGGCGCTCGGCGCCCGCGGCCGCGCCCGCCCAAAGCGCCTGCAAGGATACTATCGTGTCAGCCCTGCGCATCACGGCCACAAAGGCGGTCAGCCCGATTGCCAGGGCCGGAATCGCGCCGCGCTCGGCGCTCGGGAGCATCCCGCCGATTAACCCGCTCCAGCGCTCGGATTGGATCTTCGCCGTCAAGCGCGAGCTGACGTAGAAGAGCATCGCGGCCGCAAGCAGTTGAAAGACGCCCTCGATCGTGTCGCTGGTGTTGTCGCTGATCAGATAGTTGACCGCAACGGCGAGCACGATGCTGCCGGCGATCGCCGCGGCGGCGCCGGCGTATACGTCGCGCGCGTGGCTCCGGCGGCCCGGCTCGCCGGTGGCGGATGCCAGGGCGACGATCACGAGCATCACCTCCGTCCCTTCGCGAAACAAGCTGCCCATGGAACTGGAGAAGTAGGCGATGGCAGTTTGGGACATGGCGTTTGCTGAGGCCTCCTCAAAACCCCGAGGACGTTGAAAACGCCGGAGTCTTGGCGCCCGGCCGGAATCGATCCGAAGCTGGCAGGCTGAAGTAACGGCGTGATGAACGAGATTTGTCTAACTAATCAAATCCGCGTTGCCGGTGGATCCTGGAAACTTGATCCACGCGTTACGCTGCGTGGAGCGGCCGGCGCCGCGCGGATGCGTTGCCCGCATGCGCGCGCGCCGGGGGAGGGCGCAATCAGATCGGCGGTGCGTCGCGATCCAGGATCCGGCGCGCGCCGGCCAGGCTCAGGACGTCGTTGGTGCCGTCCTCGATCAGCGATGCGCGCGCGTCGCGGAAAATCTTCTCGATCGGGTACTCCAGGCTGAGCCCGTTGCCGCCGAAAATCTGCAGCGCGTCGGAAGCGATCTCGAACGAGGCCTGGGTGCAGAAGGTCTTGGCCGCGATCGCATACTCGAGGTCCATCGCCGGCGGCGGATCGTTGTGTATCCACACGGCGCGCGACAGCGCGCGGCATGCCTCGACCCGGGTGAACATGTCGAAAAGACGCTTTTGGACAAGCTGATGCTCGCAGATCGGCACCCCGCCCTGGATGCGCTGCCGTGAGTAGTCCAGCGCGGCCTCGAACGCGGCGCGCGCAACCCCGGTGAACACCGCCGCCATCGTGCTGTTGGCGTTGGTCAGCGTGATCGCTGCCACCATCGGAAAGGCTTCGGGCGTGGCGAGCACGTAGCGGTCCGGGATGCGCACGTTGTCGAAAAAAATCTCGCCCTGGTTGAGTGCCCGCTGGCCGATCTTGTTGAGCGGCTTCCCCTTGGAGACCCCCGGCAGATTGAAGGGAATAAACGCGACCACGCCCCCGGCCGGCTGGCCGTTGGCCGCCGGCATCATCAGGTACACGATTCCGTGTGTCGAAATCGTCCCATTGGAAACCCATGCCGCCTTCTGGCCGTTGATCACGTAGGAGTCGCCATCGCGCCGGATGGTCGCGCGGCCGGCGGGGTTTGCTTCACCCTCGCTTGCAAGGAACAGCCCCCAATCCGAGCCGTGATTCGGCTCGGTCACGGGCCATGATCCGATAAAGCGGGCGTCGCGGTCGGCGATGTAGGGCTTGACGAAAGCGTCGATGAGTTCGGGATTTCCGGCTTGCGCCAGCGCACCAAACGGAGCACCAGCGACGCCGAGGCTGATCGCGAGGTCGGCACCGCCCCATCCGAGCTCCTCCAGAAAAATCTGCGTCCCAAGCCCGTGAAGGCCGAGCCCGCCGATTGCTTCGGGGAAAGAGGCGATGTGGTAGCCAAGCGCATACGCACGGCGCATAAAAGTCCACAGCGTAGAGCCGGGCGCGATGACATCGCGCGGGTCGGGCAGGCGGTCGAGTTCCATTGCGGCCGGCCGCATCACCTCTTTGGCAAAGCGGCGCACGTTGTCCCTCAGCGCGCAAAGGTCGGCGGGCAAATTATGGTCGATCTCGATGTAAGCGCTCATTGCCAACCTCTCGCGGTCTGTGACCCTCTACGAATTGCCACCCGCAGGGATAAAAGTCGTCGGCAGGTCCAGCGCCTTATGGACGAATTCGAGTTCCTGCTGGCGCCATGGCAGCGGAGCGGGCGCCTGGATCATCTTGTCGCGCTTGAGTTCCTCGACCACCTTGGGATCGCGCTCGAACGGCTTGCCGTGCTCGTTGATGAAGTAGAGTTGTTCGAAGGGCAGCTTGGGCCGCTGGCCGCCCGCTTCGCGGCTCTCGAGCGGATAGCCGACGCTCATCACGACTATCAGATGGGCGGTGTCGGGAAGATTGAATGCCTTGCGCATCTTGCGCTCGCGCACGCCGCCGAGCTCTCCGGTGCCGATGCAGCAGGTGCCGAGGCCCTCCTCGTAGGCGACCAGGGTGGCTTGGGCGATCGCCTGACCGCAATCCATCTCGGTAAGTCCGGATTTGAGCATTTCCTCGGCGTTCATGCGGAAGTAGGGAATCAACAACTGATCGAGCGCCTTGTGCTCTACGGCCTCGTCCACGCCCATCACGCGCGCCGCGACCAGTTCATGGAGCCGCTCGCCCTGGGTCAGGTAGCCTTTCTTGCGGTCGAAGATCGCATCTTCCACCCAGTACCAGAGGATCGCGACCGGGCAGTGCTTTAACTGACCGGTTCCGAGCGGGGCGACGAGCGCCGCCCAATTTTCCGCCGGCGACGAATCGCGAAACATCACGACCGCGCGCAGCGCCTGCACGTTGCCCCAAAACGAGCCGAGCCGCGCGGCCTCGAGCATCTTCTGAATCTTCTCGCGCTCGACTGGCCGGTATGGGTTGTAAAAGCGGATGGTGCGCCTGATACCGATTGCTTCCTTGAGTTCCATGGGTCTTTTGCTCAGCTCCTCGATGTTTGTCCAATGTCCACCAGGGCGCCCTTATCGCGATCCCAGGTGGTAGGGGTAATGCCCTGTTGCTTGAGTTTCGCCTTCTGAATCCGATGGGTTTCGGTCTTTGGCAGGCTTTCGCGGAAGTCAAAATAGCGCGGCACCATGAACTTCGCCATCCGCTCCGAGCAGAAGCGGGCCAGTTCCTGGGGCGTGGCGCTTTGGCCGGGCTTGAAGACGACCGCGATCATCACGTCGTCCTCGCCGAGATCGGAAGGCACGCCAAACGCGCCGCATTCGAGCACGGCGGGATGCTCGTTCACGATCTTCTCGACCTCGTACGAGGAGATGTTTTCGCCGCGCCGGCGCATCGAATCGGTCTTGCGGTCGGCGAAGTAGAAGTTACCCTCCGGATCGCACCAGGCAAGGTCGCCGGTGTGGAACCATCCGTTGCGCACCTTTGCGTCGGAGCTTTTCTGGTTCTTCAAATACTCGACCCGCCGCGCCTCTGGATCGTCCACCTTGAAGACCAGCTCGCCGACCTCGCCGGCGGGAACCTCTTTGTCTTGATCGTCGAACACGCGCGCCTCGATGCCGGGCGGCGGCTTGCCCATCGAGCCCTTCGGCGAGGTGCCGAAGTTCATGAGCGAGAAACCTCCTCCGTCCACCGCGCCGTAACCCTCCCAGATGACGAGGTTGAAGCGCTTTTCGAACTGTTCCCATGCCCACGCCGGCGTCGCGGCGCTCATCACGAGGCGGACGGGATTATCGGCGTCGTCGGGGCGCGGCGGCTGCTTAAGCAGGATCGGGATCATCGCGCCGAGCGCGTTGAAGGTGGTTGCGCCGTAACGCCGGATCTCGTCCCAAAAACGGCTGGCGCTGAATCGCCGCGAAAGCGCCATCGGGTGTCCGCTCGCAAGCGCCCTGACCGCGGTCAGGAAGAGTGCGTTGGCATGGAACAGCGGCAGGCAGGTATAGAGGACATCGTCGTCGCGATAGAACGCCCCGAATTGCAGCATCGGTCCGCCCAGCGCCCGGTAGCGCATCACCACGGCCTTGGGCAGGCCGGTCGTACCCGACGTGTACAACATCACCGCGGGTGCCTGCGGATCGAGCTCGACCGCGGGCTCGGCGGGCGCCGTCTTCATCAGTGCTTGGAGCGTGACCGCGCCGGCCGGCAGCTGAAACTCCGGCGGCGCTTCGGTGGTGTCCACAATCACGCGGATCTCGGCGATGAGGCTGGGGCGAATCGCCTCCAGGTTTTCGAGCAGGTCCCACGCGATTACGATCGAGCCTGCCTCGGAGTGATTGAGGATGTAGGCGAGGCCTTCGCCCTTTAGCGCAATATTGACCGGGACCGTGCAAGTCCCGAGTTTCTGCGTCGCGAAGAAAACGTACAGCCACTCGGGCCGGTTGGGCATCATGATCGCGATGCGCTCTGCGGGCGCGACGCCGAGGCCGATCAGACCGCCCGCGACGCGGTTGATCCGCTCGTTCAGCTGGGCGTAGGTGATGCGCTGTTCCTCGAAAAGCAGGATGACCTTGTCGCCATGCTGCTTTGCGTGCTCGGACAGCACCGAAGCTGGGGAATTAAATTGGGGCTGGGCCGTTTCCATACTTATTAAGCTCGCTTGCCGCCGATCGCCTGTTCGCCGCGCCGCGCTCAGGCCGCCGGGGCGCCCTTGGCGCGCGTCTTGGAAAAAATGTGCACGGTCACCGCGCCACCGAATCCCTGGCAGTGGCTGAGCCCGATCTTTGCTCCGGGAACCTGGCGGCGGTCCGACTCGCCGCGCAACTGCTCGACGATCTCCGCAACCTGGGCCACGCCGGTGGCGCCGAGCGGATGGCCCTTGGCCAGCAAGCCGCCCGAGGTGCTGACGGCCACCTTGCCGCCGATACGGCTTAGCCCCGCCTCGACGAACTTGCCGCCCTCGCCGCGCTCGCACAGCCCGAGATTCTCGTAGTGGCAGATCTCCGCGATCGCAAAACAGTCATGCAGCTCGACGACGTCGAGCTTATCGGGTCCGATTCCGGCTTCGCTGTACGCGCGGTTGGCGGAGCGGGTGTTTATCTCAGTGACAAAGTGGAGTGGGCCGGCGGTGGAAGCACGCTCGGATTGCAGCACGGAGGCCGCCACCTCGATCGGTTCCTTGCTCCCGACGCGGGCAAGCTCGGCGGCGGTTACCACCGCGGCTGCGGCGCCTGTGCTGGTGGGGCAGCACATCAGCAGAGTAAGCGGGTCGGCAATCATGCGCGAGTTGAGCACTTCCTCGACGCCGATTTCGTCCCGATGATGGGCCTTTGGATTGAGCGCGGCGTAGCCGTGGTTCTTGGCCGACACCATTGCCATCTGCCGGACCGTTGTGCCGTACTTTTGCGAATGCTCTTTGAACACCTCGGCGAACATCGCCGGCATCATCGGCGGGCCGCCCTTCGGCCGCTCAGCGGCGCCCGGGGCGCTGCTGGGAGCGGCGAGCGGCCCGCGGCCCATCTTTTCGAATCCAACCGCGAGCGCCGCTCGCGCCATCCCGCTGCGCACCGCCATCACCGCCTGGAAAAACGCGGTCGAGCCCGACGCGCAAGCATTCTCGACGTTGATGATCGGCACGCCCGGACTGCCGACCCGGCTTACCACGCGCTGCCCGGCCGTGATTCCCTGCATCGCGTGGCCGCAGAAGATGAAGTCGATCTCGGAAAGCGGGAGGCCGCTTTGCGCGAGCGCCTCCTCGATCGCCTGGCGCCCAAGTTCCTCGATCGCGGTTCCTTCATGGCGTCCGAATGCGGTCATTCCGACGCCGGTAACATAAACTTCCCGCATAATTTTTTTCCTCTCTTTGCGTGCCGCCGCCGCGTGCTAGCGCCGGCTGCGCTGGGCGTCGTGGTGCACGATCTCAGGCATGTCTGAGGCTCATAACAATCGTTCTAAATCCAGTCAAGCGGCGTCAATTCCGCGGCTTAGGCAACGCTGCTGCCCCAAGCCGAGCCGGGCGTGACCTCGCGCGGAGCGAGGGACACGCCCGTCATGAGCGTGCCCGCCCGCGCCAGAAAGCTCTCTGGTGCTACCGCCTGCTCGGGCGCGACTACGCCCGGCCCCCGGACCTCGGCGCCGAGGAACGCATCGACGAAGAGAGTTGCCGCGCCGCCCGTAAGATCGTCCATCGCTCCGCCGGCAGCGCCGCCTCCGGCCACTTCCACGACCTCCAGCGCGCACGGTCGCCCATCGCGTAGTCCCTCCACGCGCGCGAACAGTCCGCCAGTGGGATCGGCGGACGAAGGGCCGCCTGCGCGGAGCAAAGCGAACGCGTCGCGCAGGGAGACCTCGCGGCGAAAACACTGCATCGCGACACCGCGCAGCACGGCGCGCAACGCGCGTGGCGCCGCGGTGCCGCCGTCGTCGAGCGCGAGGATCGCGTCCACTGCTTCGTCCCATTCCAGCCGCCCCGCTACGACTGCCGCCCCGATCCCCTGAAAGACCCCGTTCAAGACGGGCGGCGTCAGGCCGCCGAGCGAACGCATCACTCGCAGGCCAGGGAAACTCCTGGGGAAGGTCGCGAGTTCGGCGTGGCCGAGATCGTAAACACGCACCGCACCCAGGGGCGCCGGGAAGCGGACTATCTCAGCGCGGCGGAACGCCGGGATTGCCCGGCGGCGGCCGTTGTCGAACGTCACCGTCATGCCGGTGGTCTCATGGAGCATGTGCTCGATCACGGCCCGCCCGCCGCGCTCGACGCCCGGGCGCTTTGGCGTCGATCCCGTGACCCAGGCGAGTGCGATCCGCTCGACGCACTCGAGGCGATCCGCGAGCGAGCGAACCACGACGTTCCACAGCCCCGGCGTGAGGCCGGCGCACTGGAGCGCCGTGATGCCGGCTGCGCGCGCGGCGCGGTCGAACGCGAGCAGCCGGTCCGCCGCCTCGAAGTCGTCGCCAATGTCGAGGTAGCCGGCGCGCTCGTCCAGGCATGCTTCGAGCACGGGAGGACCCGTACGAAAGAACGGACCTGCGGCATTTACGACGAGCGTGCTGCCACGAACCACCTCACGCAGGCGCCCGGGATCGAATACGTCCACGCCCACTGCGCGTGCGCTCCGGATGCCGACGGTGGCGGCGACGCGCTCGGCCTTTGCCTGGTCGCGGTCCGCGAGCACCAGCTCGAGCTCCGGATGCGCCGCCGCGAGGTTGCGCACTATCACGCGGCCCATGTCGCCCGCGCCTCCCACGATCGTTATGCGCTGCATCGCATTCCCTTCGCGGGCGCGTGGGGACGAATCTGCGGCCGACGGACAGCTCATGGCGCTTTGCTCCTCGCCCCGTACCGCCGCGTGCGCCCTGATGAACTCCGGACGCGTTCGCGCCTGCGGCGCGAGCGCGCCTTCGATGCTTGGTGGGCCACGAGCAATTCGCCGAGCAAGCGGAGTTCCGCTTCGAGATCGACCCCCTTCGGATCGGCGAGGTGATGCAGCACCAGGCCGTCGACCGCGCTCGAGACCAGCTCCGCAATCTCGAGTGGGACCTCCAGCAATGTCGCGAGACCCTTACGATAGTTTGCAGCGAGATCCTTCAGTAAAAGATGTATCGAGCCCTTGGGCTGCTTGCGCAGCACGTCGAAGGTGACGAGAGCCTGATTCGTGAAGTGCTCGCGCTCGCTGAGCACGTATTGTTGTAGCGCGCCGAGCCGCGCGGCCAGCGGCCCCGACGCCTTCGATCCGCCGGCGGCGAGATCGCGCCGACACTGCCGGCGGAAGATCTGCTCGAAGAGCGCTTCCTTGCTCGGAAAGTAGTGGTAGAGCATTCCGGTTGAGATACCCAGTTCATCGGCGATCTCGCGCATCCCGACCGCGTCGACTCCGCAGCGCGCCATTATCTCAAAGGCGCCGTCGAGCAGCGTCGCGCGTTGGGCGTCGTGGTCCACCAGCTTAGGCATGGGCTGGTCTTATAACGAACGTTCGTCATCCAGTCAAGAGGCAACAACCCGCGGATCGAACAGGTGTTATTTCTAAGAACCTAATCCGCGCGAGGAGGCTTTCCCCACGACGTCAATCGATATGTACGGATCAACTTTTCGGTAATGACAGGGAGTCACCGGGCGATGAAAACCCATGCATAGGGTTGGTCCATCGCGCCGCCCGGACTAGCCGGCCGCGTGCTAGCGGCGGCTGCGTTGGTAGGTTCCGATCAGCGTTGCATGCTCGACGATGTGCCCCTTCATCGCCGCTTCCAGTTGCGCTTTGGTGGGCCGGTCAAGATCCGGGATAGCGCTGTCCAGTGCATAGAGCTTGAAGAAATATCGATGGCGTCCGGTGGGAGGGCAGGGGCCCCCGTATCCGGTCCGCCCCCAGTCATTGCGTCCCTGCGATGTTCCCGCCGGCAAGGCCTCGGGCTTGACGGCCTGCGGCAGTCCTCCCGCCGAGGGCGGGAGGTTGTACAGCACCCAGTGCACCCACACCATCCGCGGCGCGGCGGGATCGGGCGCGTCGGGATCGTCCATAATCAGCGCAAGGCTGCGCGCGGCCTTTGGCACGCCCGACCACGCGATGGCGGGCGAGACGTCCTTGCCCTCGCAGGTATGGAGGGCGGGAATTTCCTTCCCGTTCGCGAAGGCATCCGATTTAAGCGCCAACGGCATCAAAGTTCCTTCCTGCCGTTTATCATTATGATGTCAACATGATGTCAACCCTGGAAGGCGGCCCTTTCGATGTCCATGCTGGTGTGGCGATCCTCCTGGGCGGGCGACCAGTTCCACAGCATGTACTGATAGTGGCGGTAGCCGCCGGCGAAGTGTATGCCCTTGACCGGCCCGGGCAGAATCCCATCGTAGGGCATCCCGTTCGGATACTGATATGGCTCCCAGGCGTGGTAGATCACCAGTTGGTCGGGACGCACGCATTCGCTCAGCTTGGCCCTCACCACGAAATCGCCGTAATCGTTGGACACCTTGATGAAGTCGTGGTCGGCGATTCCCCTGCCGCGCGCCGCGGTGGCATTGATGAAGGCGAACGGCTCGCCGCGATGCAGCTTCAGCATTTCCTCCGCCGTGACCCAGTTCGAGTGGATGCTCCAGCGCAGATGGCCGCTGGTCAGACGCATCGGCTGATGGCCGCCGATAAACGGCGGCTGCTTGTAGCGCACCAGGTGTTCATCGGCCTCGACGAACCACGGATGGTCAAGGTAGAACTGGATCCGCCGGGTGGTCGTGACGTAGGGCACCTTCTGCTCAACCTGATCGCGAAAGCACCAAAACACCTCGCCCGCCACCATGTCCGCATTTTGCGCAACCATCGCGGGGAAGGTCGGCCTTCCGCTCAGCCATGAGCCGCCGTTCTTGCGCAAATTCTCAAGGTCCAGTTTCTCGCCATCGAGGCTGGTGAACCATCCGACCTCGCCCAGCGCGCGATAGGCGTCGTCCACCAGCCGCTCCTCGTCGGCGTTGCTGTCGCCATATCGGTTGCCGTAGGTGAACCGCCACAAGATTTTATCCACGTCGATTTCGCGCGGCCCGGCCGTGTAGTTCTTGATGCCGCGTTTTTTCAATTCGGCCGTGGTTTCGCGCAGAATGCCAAGTGTGATCTGGCGATCGGTTTTCGACTCGCCGCGCATCGGCACCGACTCGTCGGTAAAATTGCTGAAACGGGTATTGGGACAGCTGAACTTCGTATCCGCATACTCGTAAAACGAAGCGGCGGGGAGCGCATAATCGGCGTACAGCGCGGTGGTGCTCCAGCGCGGATCCAGCACCACGATCAGGTCGAGCTTTGGCCACACCGTGCGGATGTAGGTGTTCATTCCGCCCCGCGTGCGGCGCAGCGGATTTCCACCCGAAACAAACATCGCCTTGGGGCTGGCGCCCTTCTTGGCCAGCATGTCGTAGCCCTGCAACCAGCCATTGGCCACCGCCTCTTCGGCGTAAGCGCTGATCTTCCTCGGTGCGTTGGGATCCTCCAGATGCTTGTCCCAGACCTCCTTGTAACCGGCGTGGTAGTACCAGAACAAAGCCGGCGGTGAGAGGGTGCCGGTGGTTTTCATTCCCTCGCGCGTCATCCCCTGCGAGGCCTCGAGAACCGGCATCGTCGGGTCCATCGCGAACATGGTCTTGTAAACTTCCTGGAGCTTTTGCGTCATGTTCAGCGCGTTGCCGATCGGGTCATCGGACTCCAGCACCTCCGGCGGCATGCTGCCCACGAACCCCGACCCCGCGTTGGACTCGGCCCCTGCCGACCAGCCGTGGCTTCCGGTGCCCGCCTTGCCGACATTGCCGGTCAACGCCAGCACGTAACACACGCCCCGCTCGCAAAGATCCCCATGGTACATTTTTCCGGGCCACGCCGCGGAGAAAAAGAATATTCTGCGCGGCGGCCGGCACAATTCCGCCAGCTTTTCGAGCTGCTCGGGATGGACCCCCGCAATCTCGTGAACCCGCTCCGGCGTGTACTCCGCCACGCGTTTGCGCAGCAGGCTGAAAACCGTGGCCACCTCGACCCGCGTCCCATCCTTGAGCGCAACTTCAAGCGTGCCTTCGAGCATCCGGTCACCCTCCATTTGGAGCGTGCCCTTCGGTAATGACGCAAGCTTGCCCGTGGCGGCGTCAATTACGTAAAACTGCTCGGCGTCGCCTCCCTCTTTAAGGTCCGCCTCGCGGATGTACCGGCCGTCGTCCTTGCGCACCAGCACCGGCAGATCGGTCTGCTCCTTCATGAAATCGAGGTCGATCCATCCCTTGTCGATCAGGATGCGGCAAAGCCCAAGCCAAAGCGCCGGATCGGCCGACCAGTTGATCGGAAGCCACATGTCGGCAAACTGCGCGCTGGGACTCTTGTCCGGCGAAATCTGCACTATTTTCGATCCCCGGTAGCGGGCTTCGAGCGCGTAGTGATAATCGGAAATACACGCGTACACCGGGTTCCCGTAAACCAGCACGGTGTCGGCCAAAAACCAGTTCTCGACGCCGGGACACTGTTGGAACTGCCCGAAGGTCAGATACTGACCGGGCAGAAAATCGCCGATCGAAAAGTTAAGGTCCAGCGACACTCCGCCGAGCTGCGTGGCCAGTCCTGCCCCCGCGCCCTCGCCGCCGCCGCGCAGCACCCCGGCCCCGTTGGTACCCTGATCGATGATGATTGATTGCGAGCCGTGGGTCTGGATGATATCGGCGAGCTTGGCGCCGATTTCGGCGAAGGCCTGATCCCAGCTGATGCGCTCCCAACTGCCGCTGCCGCGCTCACCCTTGCGCTTCATCGGGTAGAGCAGCCGCTCCGCTCCGTACATCGCGCGCGAGTGCTGGTAGCCCTTCTGGCAGCCGCGCGGATTATAGTCCGGCGCCCGGTACTCCGGGTCGACGATCTGCGGGATGTTGCATGCGATCTCCTCGCGGATCACGCGGCCGTCTTTCGCGTAAACCCTGAAGGGACAACTTCCCGGATAACAGTTGACGCGATGCGTCCCCCATCGAACACGGTCCCACTTCCAGTAGTCTTGCGTGGCTTCGGAAGCCGTCTGCCTCGCGTTCGGATTCCTGCCGCCGTTCTGCTGAGCCATCGTGTTTCCCCCTGCGCGCTTTGGGCTGACTGGAATTTACGTGCTGTTCACCGCCGAATAAGCATTAAATATTCCACTACGCTTGGTATCACCGCGCGAGTGCGCCCGTCCAGCGCCGCGCGGAAAGATCCAACCGCTGTAAGCCTTGGGAATGAGTTGATCAAGCTGGGCAGCCTTTTGTAAGAAGCGAGACTGTATCATTGGGAAGCAGCGACATCGTATCGACTGGATACACCGCAAGAGGAACGCCACGAAGCAGCGCATCGACCCACCTCCGCGCGACAACGGAGCGCGGCCTTAACATTGGGTGCAGGGGACACCCCTGCCGCGTAGGTGACATCGCGCGCATGACAGGTTAGCTTCTGATCATGCGGCTTGGCGCGATCGACGTCGGATCCAATTCCGTCCACATGATCGTCGCCGACGTGGGCCGAGATGGCCACATCGAGGTGGTCGATCGGGTCAAGGAGACCGTGCGGCTGGGCCGGCGCGCATTCATGACCGGTCGCCTGATGCCCGAGTCGATGGACCTCGCGGTGCGCGCGCTGGTCAACTTCAACCGTATCCTGCGCATCCGCAAGGTGGCCAAGGTGCGCGCGGTCGCGACCAGCGCGGTGCGCGAGTCGAGAAACCGCGCCGCCTTCATCCGGCGCATCCGCCGCGAGACCGGCCTCAACGTCCAGATCATTTCCGGCGCCGAGGAAGCCCGCCTCATCTTTCTCGCCGCACGCCACGCGCTCGGACTGGACGGCGGACCGCATCTGCTGGTCGACGTCGGCGGCGGCAGCGTCGAGCTGGTGCTGGTTCGCGACGGCCGGCCGCTGTGGATGAAGAGCGTCAAGCTGGGCGCGGCGCGCCTGGCCGAGCGCTATCTTACCGACGACCCGCCCAGCCGCGCGCAGCTCAAGCGGCTCGAACGCCATCTCAACGACGAGATCGGCGCGCTGCTGAAAAAGGCGCGCAAGGCGGGCGTGGTACGCGCGATCGGAACCTCGGGCACGATCAACACCATGGTCGCGATGGCGCGCGTCGCGCGCGGCGATGAACTGGAACGGCTGCACGGCGCCAGTGCGACGGCCGCGGAGATCGCCAAGCTCGCGGGCGACTTGGTCTCGGCAAACTCGGCGCTGCGCTCGGAGCTGCCCGGCATCGACGCCAAGCGGATTGACCTGATGCCGGCCGCGGCCGCGCTGGTGGATTTTGTGCTCAAGCGCTCGGGGGCGCCGGTGCTGGTCGCATGCACCTGGGCGCTACGCGAGGGCCTGCTGCTCAGCCTTGCGAGCGCGACCATTCGCGCCGGCGGCGAGGACGTGCGCCGGCTCTCGGTAAATGCGCTTGCGACCCGCTTCGTTGGCGTGAACAAGCACGGGCGCCAGGTCGCGAAGCTGGCGCTGAAGCTCTTCGATGCGACCGCTCCGGTGCTCGCGCTGCCCAAGAGTGCGCGCGAGCTGCTGGAATACGCGGCGTTGCTCCACGACATCGGCCACGCAATCGATCACGACCGCCACAACCGCCACTCGTACTATCTGATCAAGAACGCGGAGCTGTTCGGTTTCGATCCGGGCGAAGTCGAGGTAATCGCGCAGGCGGCGCGCGGCCACCGCAAGCAGGCGCCGAAGCTCGACTCGCCCGAAATGAACGGCCTGGCGCCCTCGAAGCGTCGCTTGGTGCGTGGTCTTGCCGCCATCTTGCGCGTTGCCGACGCGCTGGACCGAAGCCACTTCAGCGTGGTCAAGAATATCGAAGTTCGCTACTCTCCGGGGCGGCTCATCATCGGTGTCGATACCAACAACGAGAAGGCCGACCTCGAATTGTGGACCTGCGAGAGAAGGGCGGACCTGCTCTCGCGGCTGCTCGACCGCCAGGTGACGCTGGAGCGTTAGCTCCGTGCGCCCGGCTCGCGAAGCGCGCAAACGCGAGGAGAGTCAATGGGCAAAATGGATAATCGGCGTGTCGTAGTCGTGGGAGCGGGTATCGCCGGACTCAGCGCCGCGCTGCGCCTGCGCAATGCGGGCGCCCAGGTCACGGTGTTCGAATCGAGCGATCGCGTCGGCGGACGGACGAGTTCAGAGACCCAGGACGGCTACCTATACGAGCGCGGGACGCAATTCTTCACTTCCACCTATCGTAACGCGTTGGGGCTCATCAAGGAGATGGGACTGCAGGCCGAGCTGAGACCGACCAGTTCGTGGATAACGGTGTTCAACAATGGGCGCCCGCATCGGATGCCGTCTGGAATGCTGTTCGGCGTGTATGCGTTGACGAGCGGACTGCTGAGCGTGCAGGACCTCGTCCGATACACCCGGCATACAAGCAGCCGGCGATGGCCGGCGCTCGATAACTACTCGGCATGGGCGGACTACGACGACCAGGATGCCGCGAGTTGGAGCGCGCCGCGCTTCGCCCGGGCGGCGGAGTACCTGCTCGAGCCGGTGCTCGCGGGCGGTGCGATGCAGCGGATCGAGGAAACCTCGCGCGCGTGCGCGCTGGCGTTACTGGCGAATACCGCCAACGGCCGCAGCAAGGACTTAACGCTCGCCCGCGGCAACGACTCGCTGCCGCGCGCGATGGCGGCGCGGGTTGACGTCAAACTTGAGGCTCCCGTCCAGGCGATTGAAGCCATGCCCGACGGCGTGACGGTGCGGCTGCCAGCGGAGACGGTTCGCGCTGACGCGGTGGTGCTGGCGACCACGGCTTCGGCGGCGGCCGGAATTTATCCCGCTGGAGATAGGCTCGAACGCGAGCTTATGGGGACGCTCTACGGCTCGGTGATCAAGGTCGGTCTGGCGACGAAGCGCGACTGGTCGAACGATCCGGGCCTCAGCAATGTGTGGGCGATGATGATACCGCGCGGCGACCGCCGTCAAATCGTTTCCGTAACGATGGAATCAGCCAAGGACGCCAAGCGGGTGATCAAGGGCGGCGAAATGCTCAACTTGTTCGTTACGCCCGATAACGCCGAGCGAATGATGGATTGGCCGGATGACCGGGTGGTGAGCGCGGTTGCAGCCGACGTCGAGCGGCTGTTCCCCGGAGCGTTTGCCGCGCAGCAGTTCACCCGGATAGCTCGATGGCCCGAGGGGATGCCAAAGTCGCCGGTCGGGCGCGCACGGGCGCTCGCCGAGTACCGCCGCACCCGGCCGCGGGACTGCCGAGTGTGGTTGGCGGGCGACTACATGGGGATGCCGCTGCTTGAATCGGCGATCGAAACCGGCACTTGGGCGGCGCGCCGTATCCTGGAAGGCTGAGCGCATGACCAGCGGCGCCACGCTGGATACGCGTCGCGCGGCGCCGGCAGCCTACATCCCTAGGATCCAGTTCAGGAAAAGACCGAGTATGAACAGCGCGCCGGCGCGCCGCGTATGCACGAAGGCCGCCGACACGTACCATAGCGGCCACACCGGATATCCCGGCGGCGGTGAACTCGGCTTGGGCGTCGAATAGATGTCGAGCACCCGCAACAGCACCGGCAACCCGCCCAGCACGACCAGCGCGCCGAACCCTAGCGTGCCCGTCACCACCATCGCTACCACAAGCGGGTAGAACGAAATCATCAGCGCCTGGTTGAGCCGGATCGCTCCCTTCTCGCCCAGGATCACCGGCAACGTATGCACGTCCTTTCCGCGGTCGTAGGGAAGTTTGTCGATGTGCTTGCCGATAAGCACGCTCGTCACCAGGATTGCGTAGGGAAGCGACGCCACCCAGACCCATGCGGGTATTTCACCGGTCGTGACGAAATACGTGCCGCCGACCATCAACGGGCCCCATACGATGAACACGCCGGGCTCGCCCAGTCCGAGATGCTTCAGGCGCACGGGTGGCGCGACGTAAAACACGCTGATGAACAGTCCGGCCATCGCGAACAGGACTACCGGCCATCCGCGCGCCGCGAAAATGAAAACCATAATTACCGCGTCGATCAGGTTAAGCACGACGATCGCACGTATGAGCTCTGCCCTGGTGACCCAGCCCGCGAGCACGGGATGCGGCGCATACAACGCTCGCGGCGCTTCCGACGTGTCGATGCCGCCGGTCAGATCGAAGTAGTCGTTGATCATATTGTTGGATGCGTGCGCGACTCCGAGCCCAAGAAGGCTGAGCCCGAACAATAGCCAGTTCGGATTTGCCGCGCGCACCGCCAGCAGCCCGCCGATAAGTCCTGACGTCAGCGTCATCGGGATAACGCCTGCGCGCGTGATGATCAGCCATCGCGAGACGCCGTCCATGCGCTCGTCGGGCAGGTTCATCGTCAGCAGCGCCTCGCGCCAGTTCTTGAGTCGCCCGGACCAGTTGATGGGATGGGGCTTTACCAACTCTGCCATGACCCAGAAGCTTGCACAGGGAGGCTGTCGAGGTCTATAGCGGATTGGGAATCGGGGACTCAAAACGCAAATTCCGGCTGATTGCGCGCGCGACGGCGGGCAGCGTTCTGGCAGTGCCCGCGGTTCGCATCCAATATACAAGCGCGAGAGCGCACCAAAGAGGGCATCCATAGATGGCAACCGCCGCGCACGTGTATGAAGCCGTTGAGTACGATCTAAGCTTGACTGCCGAGCAGCTCGAAATCCGCGACACCGCTCGCCGTTTCGCCGCCGAGGTAATGCGTCCCGCCGGCATTGCGATCGACAGGATGACGCCTGAGGCGGTGATCGCGCCGGGCTCGCCGCTTTACACCGTTCTGGCCAAGGCGGCTGCGCTGGGCTTTACCAAACTGGGCGCGCCCGCGGCGTTTGGCGGACTTGAGGCCGCGCCCGCAACCGCGCACATGGTGCTCGAGGAATTGTCGTGGGGAAATGCCGGCCTGGCTGCCGCCATTTCGCTGGCCTCCTATCCCGCCGGAGCCGCACTGGCGACCGGCAATCCCGAGTTAATCGCCGAGTTCTCGGCGCCCTATTTCAGCCAGCCGGGCGCCTCGATCATCGGATGCTGGGCGATCACGGAGCCCGATCACGGCTCCGACACGCTCGGCGTGATGCGCCCTGAGCTCAAAGTAAAAGGCCGCGGCAACCTGATCGCGCGTCGCGACGGAGACTCGTGGGTCTTAAGCGGCCAGAAGTCCGCCTGGGTCTCCAACGCGCCCATCGCGACCGTCGCGGTGGTGAACGTGCAGCTCGAATCGGGCGGCTCGCTGGACAACGGCGGCGTATGCTTCGTGCCGCTCAATCTTCCCGGAATTTCGCGCGGGCGTCCCCTCGAAAAGCACGGATTCCGCGCTTTGCCGCAGGGCGAGATTTTCTTCGACCAGGTCCGCATCCCGCGCCGCTACATGGTCGCCGAGGGCGCTGACTATGCCGCCCATGTCGAGGCCACTCTCACCAGCTTCAACGCCGGGGTCGGGCCGGTCGCGACCGGGATCGCGCGCGCCGCCTTCGATTGCGCGCTCGCCTACGCCAAATCGCGCATCCAGGGCGGGCGTCCCATCTTCGAGCATCAATCGGTGCGCGCCAGGCTGTTCCGCATGGCGTCATTGGTTCGAGCCTCCCGCGCGCTCTCGCGCGACGTTTACGTTTACAACCTCACCCGGCTTTCGCGCGGCGAGCCCCCACGCCTCGATCACTCGATCACCTCGAAAGTCTTTTGCTCCGACGCGGCGCTCGAGGTCGCGACGATGGCGGTGCAGCTCCATGGCGGGGTCGGGATGACCCGCGAGTATGTGGCCGAGATGCTCCTGCGCGACGCCACTGCATGCACCATCGCCGACGGCGAGAACAACTTCCTGGGCCTGATCGCGGCCTCGATGCTGTAACTTACCCGGCGCGCCGCCAGCCGGATAAAACGGGAGGGGAAAACCTTGGACACCATCGGCTCGAGCATTGAACAACGACTCCGGATTCTCGAGGACCGCGAGGATATTCGCGAACTCGCGGCCACCTACTGCTTTCTCGTTGACGACGGCCGCTTCGACGAACTCGTTGACCGATGCTTCACCGAGGATGCGTGCTGCGACTTTCGCAGCGCCGCCGGCGGCGGCGAGCAGATGATGCCGGCGGTCTCGCGCGGGCGCGCTGAGCTCAGAAATTTCTTCACCGTGATCGTGCCGGCTGCGCTCCGCGACATGGCGCACACGACCCACAATCATCGCGTCTCTATCGACGGCGACCGCGCCTCAGGCGATTGCTATTTCGAGCTTACCGCCGTCGATCGGACCTCCGGCGAAGCGGTGGTCGGCGCGGGCCGCTACCTCGATCGCTACCGGCGCGACAATGGCGCGTGGCGCTTCGAGATGCGCAACGCCGTGATTTTCTACATCGCCCCGCTCGGCGAAGGATGGGCCAAGCAACGATTCCTGAGCGCACTCGCGCAATCATCGCGCTGACCGCCTCCCCGGATCGCACCCTTGGTCCGCGTCGCGCATCGGCGTAACTTTCTCTGTTATCCGGGTGCCCCCTTAGCTCAGATGGATAGAGCACAGGATTCCTAAGCTTGTACAGCCTGTTTTCCGAGGTCGGCTCAGGTCAGATTATGCAGGAAACTCAAGGCTTTTTCACTTTAGAACATCATCTCAGGTCGAGCCAAAAAAGCCCGAAGTGGGCACTGAGTGGGCAGTAACTCTGAGTCTGAAATCATAACTCACAGTAGTTTTAACTCCGATCCAAAGCGAGATCAGATCGCCACAGACCACGTGACGCAGGCGTCACGAAAATTCCCGGCGCGCCGGCGTTATGCCAGATCATTTCAGCGAATCGAAATCGATCGTCTGAATCACGCCGCGAAATTCTGATCGCGGCGCGCCCCCACATTTCCGCACCGCACTAATTCCATCGCGATCGATCTTGCGAGCTACGCGATTTCTGCGCGTGGCAAGCAACTTGCTCAAGCACAAAGTTCATCGAACCGCACTGTGATGTGCAAGTTCGAAATTTTTACGGTGAGCGGATCGCATGGAGAGCAACGCATACGTCGAAGCGCGCCGCGAGTGGGACGAGCGGTACGCCGATCTCGTTCTTGGAAAACGCAACTGGCAGATCGCGGCGGGAGGCCTGATGGTTCTCGCTTTGATTCTCGGGAGCGGAATCGTCTGGCTCGCAAATCGCAGCCGCTACATTCCATACGTCGTCGAAGTCGACAAGCTCGGCTACGCACTAACCATCCCGCAGGCGTTGTCGCCCAAGAACGAGCCGGATGAAACCGCGCGGATGAAACGGTACGAGGTCGCCGCGTTCATTCGCAATGCGCGCTCAGTCAGCAGCGATCCGCAGGTCGAGCACGGGATGCTCAACTCGATGCTCGCGCACGCGCGCGGCGCGGCCGACCGCTTTCTTGACGAGTATTACCACTCCGCCAGCTTCTCCCATAACCCGTTCAAGATCGCCGAGAAGGAAACCGTCTCGGTCCAGATCGATTCGATCCTCCAGCTATCGCCGAACAGCTACCAAGTCCGCTGGACCGAGACGCGCCGCGACCTGAATGGCGCGGCGGACGGCACGCCGACGCATTGGGAGGGCGTGCTTCAGACCGAAATCATTCCGCCCAACTCCGAAGACGCGATCGTCAGCAACCCGCTCGGCTTTTACGTGACGCAGATCACCTGGACCGGACAGCAAGGCTGAGAAGAGGAATACTCATGAAACACATTTCGATTGCAGGAACATTGACGCTGGCGCTCGCGCTCGCAATGACTCTCACGAGCTGCGCGAACTTGCAGCCGCAGCCCGAGCCGCCGCTCAATCTTGTAACCGAGGCGGCGCCCGAAGCCGAGGCGACGCCTCCGCCACCGACCGCCGCTGAACTGCTCGCGCAGGAGCCGCCGCAGGTCCAGGAGGCGGTCAGAGACCATGCCCAGGACGGCCAATGGCCGGTGTACAAGAGCGGCGAACTGGTCCTCTATCCGTTCGGCGAAGAGCCGGAGCCGATCGTCGATTGCCGCCCGCTCCATACGACCGACATCCAACTGCAACCGGGCGAGACGATCACCGACGTTGCGATGGGAGACACGGAGCGCTGGATGGCGACGCCCGCGGCGTCGGGCGATCCCCGAAGCGCCGTCCCGCATCTCGCGGTCAAGCCGCAGATCGCCGGGATTGAGACCAACCTGACGATCTACACGACCAAGCACATCTACCACATGATGCTGCGCTCGCGCGGGAGCCACGCGATGCAGGAGGTCGAGTTCTACTACCCTGCCGAACTTGTCGCGGCCTCCGGCTGGACGTAGCTAGGCGCAATCGCGGCCTCATACGCCCTTTCCGATCGCCACTTTGCCCTTCTGATGTAGCTAAGGCCCTCTGAAACGGCCGTTGTGCCAAACACCCGCCCGTACAGCGAATCCGTGTCACTGATGGAAAACGTTTGGATGAGGCGCATGCCACGGCCGTTTAATTGAGCTTTTGATTCGTTCATGCCGACTGTCATAGCACCCATCACTGACAACGGTTGACCGTGAAGACTGGTAGGAGAAAACGATGGACGCCGCCGGCCGTCCGATGATCGATGTGCTCCGCGATGGGCCGATAGGGGGGGCCTTTCTCACGCATCTGCGCTAGTACGAACGCGACAATGACATCATTTATCACGCTCGCCTCACTTGCGTACTTGGTTTTCAGCGAATATCATTGTTTTTCACGCAGGCTTCCCACAGAAAGCAAAATTCAGATACGGAAGCTGGATTTCCATGGCCACGAGCAATAGAAAGCGTTTTTCAGGGCCGCTAACGATTTTTCACGAAAGGCGCTTGCCCGAGCGGGCAACGCCAGCCGGGTACGCCGCCCTGATTGACGCCTACGATCTGATCGTCCCCCTGCCGCGTACGCTCTCCGCGATAGGCGAGCATCATCGAATCAAGGAGGAATCGGGATGGCGTATCCTTACTCCTCGACATGCGCCATCTGCCGACCTCGAAGGGCATCTCACCTTTGCGCTTAAATACGAGGGCCTCGATCTTGCCGTCCTCAACCGGCTGTTTGGCGCTGTCGGCGCCGGCCAGGTTGAATCTCTGGTGCGAGCCAAGCCGACGGGCAGCTATGCGCGGCGCATCTGGTTCCTCTATGAATGGCTCACGGGCAAACGCCTAAAACTGCCCGACGTTGAAAGAGGCACTTACGCTCCCGCCGTCGATCCGGAGCAGCAATGGGTAATTGAAGGGCAAAATTCGCCGCGCCACCGCGTCCGGAACAATCTGCCAGGGACACCGGCATTCTGCCCCTTGGTGTTTCGCACCAAGGCGCTGGAGCAGTTCATCGCGATTGATCTGGCCCGCCGCGCGCGGGCCATTGCCGCTGAGGTGCCGCGCGACTTGCTGGCGCGGACTGCGGCATTCCTCCTGCTCGAAGATTCCAAGTCCAGCTATGCGATCGAGGGAGAACGCGCGCCGCAGGATCGTATCCAGCGTTGGGGACGTGCAATCGGCCAGGCGGGCCGCCGGCCAATTGACTTGGACGAGATCCTGCGGCTGCAGGCGATTGTAATCGGCGACGCACGCTTTGTGCGGCTCGGCCTTCGGCAAGAAGGCGGATTCGTCGGCGAGCACAATCGCGATTCCCGTATGCCGCTACCCGAACACATCAGCGCGCGGCCGGAAGATTTGCCGTCACTGATCGATGGCATGGTCGCGTTTGACCGCGGGCCGGCGCAGGGGTTGGATGCCGTGATTGCCGCCGCAGTGCTGGCGTTCGGGTTCGTCTATGTTCATCCGTTTCAGGACGGAAACGGCCGTATCCACCGATACCTGATCCATCACGTCCTCGCTCAGCGCGGCTTCAATCCCCCCGGTGTTGTCTTTCCAGTCTCGGCGGCGATACTGGAACGGATCGACGAATACCGCGCCGTGCTGGAGGACTACTCCCGGCGCCTGTTGCCCCTGATCCGGTGGGAGCCAACGCAAGACGGGAACGTCAAGGTGTTGAACGATACCGCCGACTTTTACCGCTTCTTTGACGCCACGCCGCATGCGGAGTTTCTCTACGCCTGCGTGAAAAAGACCGTCGAAGAAGACTTGCCGAACGAAGCCGATTTTCTGCGCCGCTACGATCAGTTTCGCGCCCGTATGGATTCGATCGTCGATATGCCTGATCGCACCGTCGATCTGCTGTTCCGTTTTCTCCGCCAGAACGGAGGAAAGCTGTCAACGCGGGCGCGCGAGCATGAGTTTGCGAAAATGACCGACGCGGAAGTGGCTTCCGCCGAAGAGGCCTATGCCACAGCCTTTCAGCCAGTATAGGGCATCGCAAGCCGAGCGGCGGCTTCCCCCCCCAGGCGAACCAATCGCGCGCAAGTTGGGCGAAATTCCTCATCCGCTCCCCGCGGCTAAATCTGCCGAGGCGCCTTTCCGGTGCCGAGCCGCCAGGGGAGAAGCGTGAAAGCGGTTCTCCCCTACTCACGCCCTTTTACCGGGCGGGTCAGGTTGCGACGGCCAGCCGCGGGCGGCGGATGTTCGTCAAGATGTACTCGGGGCGCGCGACAGCGATCTGCTTGCGGTCATTCCGGGCGAACTCTGGAAGATGCTATGCTGCCGCGCAACGCGCATGAACGAGAACGGCAACTGCTCAGATCGACACACGGCCGAGGTGAATCAGGCCTAGATGGACGGCAGTTCGATTGACATTGAAAGAGTGGTGGCTGAGCAGGCCAAGGGCGTGGCGGACGCCCTCAAGCGCGCCGCAAATTCCTCTGAAACCGAGGCCGATTTCCGTGGACAGGCGGCAAGAATTTTCAGTGCTGCTGCGGAGCAGGCGGGGATCGATCTTTCTCAGCGGGACGAGTACACGGTCGCGAGCGGTCGGGTCGATTCCGTCTACAACCGTCTGATCATCGAGTACAAACGCCCCGGCATTCTGAAAGCAAACAACGCGAGCGCGACGAACCAGAAAGTTCTTGAACAAATCAAGGGATACGTTACCGACCTCGCCAAGAAGGAGAAGCGGAACCTTCAACGCTTTGTCGGCGTTGCACTCGACGGGCGCCTGCTGATCTTTGTTCGACCTAGTGGCGACGTTCTTCGTCCGGACGACCCAGCGGTTGTCTCTCCGGCATCCGTCGAACGGCTTCTGCGGTTTCTGTTTTCGCTCGCTTCCGGACGCGCTCTTCTCCCCGAGAATCTGGTTGAAGACTTCGGCCCCGGCCTGAACGCGCAACGCGCCGTTAGCGCCTTATACGAGGCACTAAAAGGTAGCAAGCAGCCTCTCGTTCAAAGGCTGTTCGATCAGTGGAGAACCTTTTTCGGAGAGGCCACAGATTACGGCGAGTGGTCGTCAAAGATTGAGGGAAAGAAAGAGTTCCGCAACTTTATCAAAGGAATGGGGCTGAAGCCTGAGGCTGCCGAGGCGCCTCGTGTCTTTTTCGCGCTACATACCTACTACGCACTTTTGATCAAGTTAGTCGCGTCTCTGGCAGCGGCGCGTTTTGCTGGAGGAGCCCAGACTCCCTTGGCAAAGATGGCCTCGCAAGACGATGAGGACCTTCTCGCCAGCTTCACGGACCTTGAGGCCGGAGGGCTCTTCCGGCAGTACGGCATCCGAAACTTTCTGGAAGGGGACTTTTTCGGATGGTACACGGTCGCGTGGAACCGGGACATAGCCACGGCAGCGAGGGCGTTGGTGCAGCGCTTGTCCGAATATGATGCAAGTTCCCTCGAACTGGCGCCGGAAAATGCACGCGACCTCCTCAAGAAACTTTATCACTATCTCTTGCCTCGCGAGATCCGTCACGACCTCGGTGAGTATTACACACCGGATTGGCTCGCCGAGCGTCTCGTTGTTCAGACGCTCGGGGAGTCTGACCTGGGCGATGCTACAAAACGGGTCGTTGATCCTGCATGTGGTTCCGGGACCTTCCTAGTTATTTTGATGAAATATATCCGGGCGCGCGCTGCGGCTCGGGGAAAGAATCCGAAGGAAGTCCTCAAGCTTATCTTAAGTAATGTAATAGGAATCGACCTGAACCCGCTTGCGGTCATCGCGGCAAGAACTAACTACCTGCTCGGCCTGGGAGACCTCCTTCGCCATCGAGATGGAGAGATAGACATACCAGTTTATCAGGCTGACTCGGTCATGATGCCCGGGCGTCCCGCAGCTTCTGATAAAGCGGGCCAGCTCGGTTTCTCGTATGAAGGTGACGTTTACAATCTGCGTACGGCCGTCGGTGAATTCACGGTGCCGGCAGTTTTCGCAACGCGTGAGCGGATGGACGCCCTCGCGAGCGAACTCGATCGGGCGGTGGTAGCCGGGGTCAACGTGAAGGCCTTCGCGGTGCGCGCTGCGAAGGTCGCAGCCTTGGAACCGGAAGAAGCCGCAGCAAGTGAAAAGCTTTTGGGGGCACTCTACGAACGCCTCCGCGAACTTCACGACCGTGGCCTGAACGGTGTCTGGGCACGGATCATCAAAAACGCCTTCGCCCCTGTGTTTTTGGAGCCGTGCCATTACGTGATCGGGAATCCACCGTGGATTAACTGGGAACATTTGCCGGACGATTATCGCCTCAGCACGAAGCGCTTGTGGGAGCACTACGGTCTCTTTCCACACGCTGGCATGGACACCATCTTGGGGAAGGGAAAGAAAGACATATCAATGGCGATGACCTACGTGTCCGTCGACCGCTTCCTTCGGCGGGGCGGAAAACTAGGTTTCGTGATATCACAGAGTCTCTTCAAGAGTTCAGGTGCGGGGCAAGGATTTCGCCATTTTGAGCTTCCGGACGGGACGCCGTTTGGTCCAGTAGCAGCGGAAGACATGCTGGAACTGTCGCCATTCGAGGGAGCAACCAATCGGACAGCGATCCTCATCGTCGCGAAGGGTAAAGAAGTCAGATACCCAGTACCTTATAGCTATTTTGTAAAGAGAGAGACTGGACGGGGAAGTTCGGTAGGCTTCGATACACCCTATGAGGAGGTGGTCACCAACAGAATTACATTTCGGAAGTGGGAAGCCGAGCCGGTAGACCCGACTGATAAGACGTCTGCATGGATAACAGCGAGGCCAAAGTCGCTGAGAGCGCTTCATAGGATTTTGGGTCACTCGGACTATGTCGCCCATGAAGGATCGAACACGGGAGGAGCCAACGCGATACTTTGGCTGGAAGTCCTTGGCGCACGGCCCGGGGGTATGTTGATGGTTTCGAATCTTACTGACGGAGCCAAAAAGAAAGTTGCCGCGATCACAGTGGCAGTTGAGGACGAACTGGTCTATCCATTATTGCGCGGCCGTGATGTACAACGCTGGTCTGCGTCGCCATCAGCGCACCTTCTCATGACTCAAGACCCTAAGAACAGGCGCGGCATTGAAATATCGCGGATGGAAACGGAGTTACCGAAAACGCATGCCTACCTGAAGCGTTACGAGAAGGAGCTGCGGGCGAGGGCAGCGTTCCATCGTTATTTTCGCGAGACCGATCCATTTTGGTCAATGTTCAACGTGAGCGAATTCACGTTTGCTCCTTGCAAAGTGGTTTGGCGGGAGGTAGCCAACCAGATCGATGCCGCAGTAATAGGTATGTCAAGTGTGAACGAGCGTAGGAAGCCCATAATTCCCGACCACACTTGCATACTCGCGGAGTGTGCCACAAAAGCCGAGGCGCACTTCTTGTGTGCCATGGTTAACTCAGCGCCAGCGCGACTCGCGGTACGGCAATATATCATCCTCCACCCAGACCCTCACGTGCTACAGAATATTCGCATTCCACAGTTCTCCGAAAAGGATACAAAGCATCGGAAACTTGCTGAGTTGTCTGAAATTGCACATAAGGTAGCACGGAGCGAGGATCGCGAGAGCCTCGAAAATGCAGAGCGAGAAATTGATCGGATCGCCGGGGAAGTTTGGGGACTAACTGAAGATGAGAGCAAGGAGATAGCACTCTCTCTGAAAGAGCTGACCCTCTGAAGGGGTTTCTGTGTCCAATCCATTTGAAGCACTCCGACCCGCTCTTGAGGTGATTGCCCAAGAGGCAAAGGTTCTTCCGGCGACCGGTCAAGCGCTCGAAGACCTCATGCGCCCGGACCACGAAGAGGTGATTGACCGACTGCGTTCGGGAGATGATGCCCTCGACGTGATCATCGAGAAGCCAAATAGGCAGCCTTACGTATTGCTCAAACCCTTGTATCGTCATGAGCGTCATCTTCTTCGCTACTTTCTAGACGGTTCCGCCCGCACGTTTTTCCTTGGTGACGCGGTCGAAGGTACGCGAAGAACTCCGATCAACGTCGCGCAAGTTGGCGCAGCCGTGGTCTTCCGCGAGGACGACGGGCAAGTCCACGTCGCGGTGTCCCGACACCGCATCTACCTAATGATGGACAAACAAGCGGTTTCCTTTGGAGACAGAGTGGAGGAGATCATCAAGAAGGCTGGACCAAGATTTGGATTCCACGACCTGATGCAGCAAGACGGAGAGACGGAAGTCACGTCACCCGGCAAGGAGCCCCGGTCCCGAGCGGCCCATAAGGCCCACCACCTAATGGCCCAAATCGAAGACGAGTTAGGCCGGAAGGAGCTGAAGCGCGACAATGGTCATTGGCTGGTTCTCGACGGAAGTCTGAGCAAAGACTTGTACGCTTGGACCGAGGTACCACAGTTCCTCGGCATCGCTAAATCGTTCAGCCGAGAACCGCAATTCAAATTGCCCGGTGCACGAGGCGGGAGGTCCGTAAATCTCTACGAGCTTCTTGCTGACTTGCCTTTTTCTTCGAGAACGTGCCTGTTCTCTGCCCGTTCCGGAAAAGCCGCTGTTTGGTATGTGAGATTGCGCGAGCAGAAGCATCTAGATTTTCCTCTGATGGGCGTCATTAAAGTCGAACTGCCGAACCCCAGCGCTGACGCCGTCCCTTCAGAGCTCGCCGACGAAATATCTGCGGCGTTGGTCGCTGAGCGCCAAGCAACCCCTCATGGCCGGGACACCCGATGGCACGCGCACCTGTATGCGATTTATCTCGCGGAGCAGGCTGTGAAGAATGGATTTGTGTCGATGGAAGCATTGAAGGCTGGATTGCGGTGGCCCACGGGAAGTGGAGCGGCAGATGCGCGAGAAGCGCGTCTTTAGGAAGGAGGCGCGATAGCCATGGCTGACGAAGAGTCGAAGTCGGGTGGTGCGGCTGGGGAACGAGAAATGATCGGTAAGGTGTCGGCCACGGAGCGTGACCCAAGCTCCTCGGAAGACTTTTCTTTCTGGCTCGCTCCAGGGAAGATCGTCAATCCGTTCGATATCGTTGAAGCCGAACAGATGGAGCAAACTCATACGTTCGGTCTCGTTACTGACATTCGGCAAATTACGGACGCGCCATCCCATCTTTCCAACTTCATTTCCAGCGATTTCGGCAGCACGGAAACTGAGGCTCAGACCCCGCGACAGGGGGCCAATGTCGCCAGCGTCAACGTTCTGGCCAATTACGACGCATCAGAACCACGCCGGTTTCCAATGGGCATATACATGCCCGTGCAAAGTGACTCTGCTGTACGGTTTGCGGACGAGGCAGGAATCCAGGTCGCCCTAGGGATCGACAAGATGGCCGAGGAACACCGAATTCCGGCCGGCCTGATTGAGATGTCCAACGGTACGTCCGCGCGCGTATATCTCGATTCTCGCTATGTGCTTGGGCCGGAAGGTGCTCATGTGAACATCGCCGGGATCTCCGGCCTCGCAACGAAGACTTCTTACGCGATGTTTTTGATTCAATCGATCTTGCAGACGATCGGTTCCGAAAAAGTCGCCGTCATCCTTCTGAACGTCAAGCAAAATGACCTGCTCGTCATTGACAAGGCAGCGAAGTGGGGACCCAGCGACGCGGCAACCCAACTAGGTCTTTGGAAGCGTTGTGGGTTGGACCCACGGCCATTCCAAAACGTCAGGTATCTGCTCCCGTGGGGTAAACAGGGGGCGACCGGAACGCCTAACTGTTTTGGGGACCCACCGAATGGGTTTCGGATGTATGCGTATTCACTGGAAGATGTGCTAGGCGACAAGACAAGCACCGGCCCAGGTCTCGGGCTGCTTATCAGAGTGCCCGACCCCTGGGATACACTTGGCGCGCTAATCGGCGAAATTCAGCAGGGAATATCTAACGCAGAACCGAAGTGGAAGGGAGTAAGGACATGGGATGAGCTCCTGAATAAGCCACCACTAATGGACAAGGGCGTGCCGCAACCGGTAGGTGGGGAAATACGCGCGTCGTCCGTCGGAAGGTTCGTTCGGATTCTGCGACGCGTCGTCAGGAATAGGCAGAGCGGCGTGTTTGTCGACCAGCGCAATACAAATCGAGCTTCCAACCTCGGTGAAGAGATCCGTAACATCAAGGGCGGACAGACCGTTGTCGTTGATATTGCAAAACTTACGGATGAGGAGCGCGCGCTGGTTTTCGGCCATATCATCCGTGAGGTCTATGGAATGTACGCAGAGGCCACCGCAGAGGACCGGGGCGACCTGCCGGATAAGGTGATCATCTTTGTGGATGAGCTGAACAAGTACGCGCCCTCGCGCCGTGGCGAAGGTGAAAGCTCAATTGTCGAGTACGTGCTGGACATTGCAGCACGCGGTAGGTCGTTGGGAGTTGTATTGATTTCCGCCGAGCAGTTCATGAGCGAAATCCATCCCCAGGTCGTAGGCAACTGTGCAACCCGAGTGATTGGCCGAAGCGACTCGGCAGAGTTGGCGGACGCCTCTTACAGATTCATTTCCCAAGACATCAAGGCGCACCTAACCCGTTTGGATAAAGGGGAACTGCTCCTATCGCACCCGATTTATCGGCAGCCCGTCAAAATCGAGTTCCCCCGGCCGGCGTATCAAGCGATCGGCCATGACCGCCCAAAGAAATAGCTTCAAGAGGCGGCAACGCGGTTGGGCGCCATGATCAAAATTGAGGAGCGGCCGGAGTGGCGACAATGGGTAACTCCCAGCCTGCTTCGTGAAGCGCCCGTACACCGATGGCTCAGCTTTCCACACAGCTATACGGGGGAGCTGGTTGATGCTCTTATAAAAGAATGGCGCCTGGCGCGAGGCGCTCGCGTGCTTGATCCATTTGCAGGCGCGGGAACTACCGCTGTTGAGGCTCAGCTTTTGGGCATGAGGGCGATAGCCTTCGACCTGTCTCCGCTGGCAGTCTTGACAACTCGCGTCAAGACTGCGGCGGGCGAGGCCGGAGAGATCGAAGATGCGTGGAAGCGCGTCAAGAAATCGATCGCCCGATTCCCGGCAGTACCAATCCCTCATTATCCTGAATTGGTTGAGCGCGCCCTTCCGGGGAAGCTGTTGCCGACGTTTCATATGGTGAAAGCCGCGATCGAGCGGAATTGTTCGGACAAGCGGCAGAGAGATTTTCTTCTGCTCGCGCTCCTTGCCGTGCTGCCGAAGTTCAGCAAACTTGTCGCAACCGGCGGTTGGCTTAGTATCCGACGCGGCGGGCGAAGGGCTGCATATCTAACTCGGGAGTTTGCGGAGCAAGTCGCCTTGATGCTGGAGGATGCTAGGCATCGCGACTCCGTAAGCCTTCCGCGAGTACGCGTTGATTTTACTGACGCGCGCCATCTACCGCTGCCAAATGAGTCCATCGACGCCGTGATAACATCGCCGCCGTATGTCAATCGGCACGATTACACGCGCGTGTTCGGTGTCGAGCTGCTGTTTGGATTCCTGAACGCTGAGGAGATCAAACGCCTCCGTTATCAAAGCTTTTGTTCTCATCCCGAATCGCACCCCGCGCTACCATTGAACGGGGCGTACCGCCCACCACACGTTCTGAGCCGGTTGCTCGCGCAGTTGAAGCACCAAAATGGCGATTCGCGAGTACCGGCCATGCTGGAGGGGTACTTCAAAGACATTTATTTCATGTTGGCGGAAATTGCACGTGTGCTGCGCCCGGGTGCTTATGCTGGGATCGTGATCGGCAATGTGCAGTATGGCGGATTGGCCTTCCCGGTTGACAAGATTACGGCCAAAATTGGTCGGACGGTCGGCCTTGACGTGGAGCGTCTTATCGTTGCTCGCTACCGGGGCAATAGCGCCCAACAAATGGCGGTGCATGGACGGAGGCCAGCTCGGGAAAGCATCGTAGTTCTTCGGAAGCCGTCAAGCGGCCCAAGCTCCAATCCCGATGTGGATCGCTCGCGTTCAACGGATTATCGTAAGGCCCGCTGCGCTAACGTGCGATGATTGCGGTTGTCAGGGACGAGAATGACGAAGCGATTGAGGCTTGACGGCATGCACGAGCGTCACCGAGCGCTCACTCCGTCGATTGCGGGCAGCTACAAAGAAGCCGCAGAAGTCTGTCTGAGTCGTCACCACCTACCTCCCATTGAAGTGACGCTCTCGGATAATGGTACCGACTCGCCCGCGGAACTTGCTTGGTCTACACCGGATGCGCGCACTCTCGCGGCATGGGCGAACACCACTGATGCCACAGAGGCTGGGGCATACGCCTGCGTGATCGCCGGCGTCGAGGAAGTTCGCGGGCTGTTCGCGGTTCGCCGAGCGGAGACGGGAACTGGTGCGGATTACTATATCGGGCCCGCAGACGTCGGCCTAAATGACCTCGAGGACTGCTTTCGGCTTGAAGTGTCGGGCGTCGACGCGGGCGACCACCGCGACGTTAACAGCCGTCTGCTTCGGAAAATTCAGCAAGCAAGGGAGGGTAAGAGCAGCTTGCCCGCCGTCGCCGGGGTCTTCGGCTTCTTCGCCAAACTTCTGATGGTTCAAGACGTCCCGGAGGCGCCGTGAGTTGGGATAGCCATCATTCCACGAGCGAAAGGCTCGCCATCGAAGCGGAGGCCGCGCGTCGGGTCGGAAATAGTCAACGGGCGGAGAAGCTGTATCAGCAGGCCGCAGCTGAAGAGGCACAGGCCTTTAGCGAGCTGCCAGACAATAAGCAAAGGACTCGCGGAATCACCGCCGTGAGTGCGGTCGCCCTTTCGTACAAAGGGCGCGGATACAAATTGGCAGAGCACTTGGCCTACCAGTATCTGGTGGAAGAACTCCCATCGTTCGCGCAAGCACAGCTCCAAGGGCTCTTACAGATGATATGGACTGCCCACGGAGCAGCGAGCGCCGACATTCGCTTTGTGCCTGGAGACGTTTTGGTTTCGGTGAAGGGCGGCGAGATTTTATACGGTGGCGCCCCGCTTGACCTGATCATAGAGAAGATCGCGAGCATCAAGGCTGTCTTTTTCCGAACAGTTGAAATGCTACTTGAGCGCCCTTTTCGCAAGCGCGGTGAGGCCGAAACCGAAATTCAATCTATGTTCAGGCCTTGGCTCTTTCAGGCCCCTGCCGGGAGTTACCAGTTCGCCGTTCGACTAGAGGAGCCTAAGCAGCGAGCGCTTTGGGACCAGCCCAATAAGCCAAGAGTCGACCAGGTCACGACCACGTTCTTCCGCATCTTGCGAGCAAGTGCTAGCGATCCGGGGGGCGAACTGCCCGCCGTCGTTCCGAACGAACAATATCGGAAAGCCTTTCTAAAGCTGTCTCGTAATCTTGCGCCCTCGCGTAGAGGAAAGACCTTTGAACGACTCGAAGTGCATGATGTGAGTGTGCCGAGCGAGCCCGTTGCATCGTTCGCTATGGAAACGCGCGAGCGGCTCAACACGGCGCTACAGGAGTCCGAGCCCGTTAAGGGCCTGCCGACTGAAGAGCCAGTAATCCTTCGGGGGGTACTTCGCGCCCTACACCTAGATAAAGATTGGCTTGAAATCGCGATTGCAGATCCTCCTTTTCACATCCGCATCGATAAGGCTGGGGACGTTCTTGATGACGTTATCGGTCCGATGGTGAACCGCAAGGTCATGGTCACGGTAGTTCAGCGCAAACAGAAGCGCCTGTATCGAGACATCGAACTTGATGAATGAGTGATTTTATCCGGCCCATTGGCCAGGGTGCTCGAACAAACCGTAACGCCCCTCGCCGCTCCGCGCACCCTCCGTCCCGATGAGGCCTATCGCTGAAGCGAACCCTCTCGTGCGAGCGCGCCTGTTCGGAAAAGGACCGTTTTCCGACCAAAAAATTAAACCCACGAAATCATCATCTTGCCAGCCCGGGAAATCCGACCGAAAATGTTAGGGTTAGCGCGCAGCCCCACACTTGAGCCGGCCTTTGACGACATTCTCGACCCGCATGAAATAGCGCAGTGGCTGCGGGACGCGGGAAGTATCTCGCTGGGCGGCGCGCATCGACTCGAACAACGCATAATCGCTTGGGCCGAGGGCCAGAAAGCCCAAGGCCGGAAGGACGGCATCGCCGAGGCTTTAGGCCGAGCGCAGGCGGTCGTCGCCAGAATCATGAGCGCTGCCCAACGGACGGCGGCTGACAAATCCGGGCGATCGAGAAGCTCCTACCCCAGGGGCCGGACGCAACCAAAGGAGCATACGCGCGAGGCTATACCGCCGACGCCGCCGATGAGCGCCAGAAGTCGTGGACAAAGCAACCGGAAAACAACGAATCAACGATCTCCGCCGCGTTCCGCCTATGGTTTACGCCATTTATCTGGCCTGCCGCGACCAGTATAGCGCACACGCTCGACCAAAATTTCGCTGTGGTCCATCTCTCGCGCTCGTTCAATCGCCTCCGCCTGCGTAGGCCGTACATCGCTGGCCCTCTCGGAATCCGGCCTTCTAACCGCGTAGTCCCGTTGCGGACGCCTTTCTACGAACAGCCGATCGTCCTTGCTCATGTAAACCTCCTCGCCGCTGATTGCTGGTACCATTAGCTTCGTTCACCTGCATCACATTTCTACTTTCTGGTTCAACCTCATTTCCCATGCTTGTTGTGTGGAGGCTGTGTCCGCGAGATGATGCGTTGCTCCTTCCTGAGCGCCTCTTGGATGCTCGCCATCTGCTCAATCTGCACCTTGGACCCAGGCACGGGATCCTTCGCGCCGGGTAGGTGCTCGGCGATTCGGTCCTGCACCCGACCGCGCTTAGCAATCCCGACATAGTTTTCGTGCCCGCTGGAGGTCTTGATGCGGTAGATGACTGGCTTGTTCTCGGGCAGTTTCTCAATTCCGCTTGGCCTGAATCGCACTGTCTTCTTGCCCATACCCTGGCACCTCCAATATTTCCGTAACGGACGCTGGCTCAACGTTTGCCGCAGGGCGGCCCATAGCGAGTGCGCAAATCGGCTTCGACCTTCTCGCGGTCCTGCTTGCTGAATCGAGAGGACGGCATCGGGTAGACGCAAACCCAAATGTTGCCGTTAGTGCAGTTCCGTTTCCAACACCCCTCCCTGTCGTGCGTGTCAATCCGACTGCCAACTTGGCCACTCTGACCGACGTCAAGGACCGTCCAACTACCGCCCTGTACCACACAGATAATCACGTAGATCGCCGCAAAATCGGTGAAATCGGCTTCCGACCACGGTACACAAACAAAGGGTAGTCCGCCTATTGTGACATTACTGGCCACGTTGATCCCTCCTCACGAAAGTGGCGCGCCCAGTGGCACGTGAAAAAAATGTTGCTGTCAAACTCGCCAGATGGCATAATCCTGTGTCCGTACGGACAACGACGCTGCGATCACGGCTATGTGAAAAATCACCGTCAAATAGCCCATAATCTACATTCCGTTGTCCCACCAGACAACATAACCGCGAAGAATGTTCTTGTCAAGGAGGAGTGATGGCAGTATCCGCGTTTGGAATCCTGTTGCAGCGGCTTCGGGAAGACCGGCGGTTGTCGCTCAGGCAACTGGCACAGCTTACGGATATCGATCACGCGTATATTTACCGGCTGGAGACCGGGGAGAAAGAGTCACCATCGGAAGAGGTTGTGGCGGCGCTGATTAAGGTATTGAAGGCCGATGAGCGGGTTGCGGCGATTCTTCGTTTCCTTGCGACAAGCCCGCAGACTGACTGGAAACTGGCTGAGAAAGCCGTAACGAATCCTAAATTTGGCGTCCAAGACTTGGGCATTGCTGCACAAATTAGGTTTCGCGGGGCCGCTCGGCCGGATCCTGAGCAACTGCTTGAGCGTGCCCGGAAGCTACGAGAGGAAACCGAACGTGGATGAGTTTACTGCGGTTCTGCGCGCCCGCGAATTAGTGAAGCGCGCAAAAGTCGCCTCCATTTCGTTTCAAGTCGAGTCGTACTTTGAAGCACTTGGCAACTGTACGCTCAAGGTAGCTCAGGACCTCCCAGCGGATGAACCAGGTTATTCCGCGCGGGTTGCTGACAAGGACTTTATCATCGTCAACGCAAAGGACCGAGCCGAACGCCGGAGATTCACCGCTTGCCATGAACTGGCCCATATCGTGTTGGACCTACCGTCCGAGCACACCGCAAATCCTTGCTGGAGTTACGCAAGTCGCCCACCCAACGAAATCTATTGCGACGTGTTCGCAGCCGAGTTGCTGCTACCGTATCCGCTTTTTAAGCCGGTCGCCGATGCGAGTATCATCGGTTTCGCCGCGTTGGATCAAATCGCGAGGGATTTCCAAGCTTCTGTGACCGCAACAGGCTCGCGCTTTGCCGCAGCGGTCGACATGCCATGCGCGTTTGTAATTTCGGAACGCGGTAAGGTCAGGTACGCATCAAGGTCGAAAGCACTCCGGGAGGCCGGAGCATGGATCGCTCCTGGGATGATTGTCCCGCTTAGTTCCTCGTCGAGAACAGCTCAATTCTCACAGGGGGAGGGCCCGGTCGAGGTTGCGGCTGACATCTGGTTCTCCGATTGGAAGCGCGTGGGCGCGCTGCTTGAAGAATCTCGTCATTTGGCCCGATGGGACCAAATCCTTACTCTTCTATGGTTTGAGGACGAAGAAGTGCCTCAAGAAGACGAAACTGAAGGTGGGGACGACGCAGATACGGCTCTGAAGGAATTGGACGGCAACTTGCCATGGCCAGGCAAGAAGCGGCGTCGGTGATAGATAGCGTCAGGCTCGCTTCAAAACCGTAGGCACATTGCCCCGCGAGGCCGATCGGCCCCGACCGATTCGCTCCGCCGAAATTGCACGGCGAAAACGAATTCTGGCGCTCGACCGTATTCCGAATCTCGGCAATCCCTACCGAGGGCGGGGTTGAATCCGGTCCTCGCGCGCCCTGTAACCATAATCTCAACAATTCGAGGTCCGCAACAGCAAACCCGCAGAAATGCGCGGACGGCTAGCAAACCAAGCCTCCGCTCGCCACGCTCTGCGCCGACGAGCGGGGGGAAGCCCAAAGCCTTCAAACCCGGCGCCGTCTCCGCTATGAGACGCCCGCGAGGGCTTCGCAAGCTCCGTCCCTCGCGCCCATCCCACAATCCTACCTGACCCGTCCAGCGTCTCCGCTTCGCCGCCGCTCTGATTGGTGGCGGTCGCTCCGCTAGCACGCCGCGCCAGCCCTACGGGCCGCTGCGCTCTGGCACGGCCTGCCGCCCGCTCCGCTCGCGCATCTAGAAATCTGCGCACGGCCCTCCAGTTCTGGGTGTAAGGGCCGCGCGGAAGAAAGTTGCGCGGTGATGGAAACAACGCAGCACACCCTGCCCGATGACGGGAAGCGGGTGCGGCAAGCCGAACAAAATGGAGGTTACGGCAATGGCAATCAACAAAGTGATCGTGATCGGCAATCTGGGCGCTAACCCGGCGATTCGTACTCTGCCCAAGTCTGGGGAGGACGTCGCGAATTTCTCCGTGGCGACCAAGGAGCGGTTTACCGACCGAAACGGCGACAAGCAGGAGCGGACCGAATGGCACCGCGTAGTAGCCTTCGGGCGCATCGCGGATACTTGCCAGCAGTTTTTGAGCAAGGGCCGTCAGGTTTACGTGGAAGGCAGGCTCACCACCCGTCAGTACGAAGCCAAGGACGGAAGCGGCAAGCGTTTCCGCACCGAAATCATCGCGCGGCAACTCCGCGTGCTTGGGAATCGCGCCGATGCGCCCAAGGCTGAAGCGCCGGAAGCTTCGGAAAGCGTTCCTTTTTAGTCCCACCTCAACATGGGGGAGTCGCGCAAGCGGCTCCCCCTCAACCATCACAACACTATCGGAGATTACCGCAATGGACATCTACGCAATCGTTACCGAGAAAATCATCAATTTGCTTGAACAAGGGATCGTGCCCTGGCGCAGGCCGTGGACCTCAGCCGGATTGCCGCGCAATCTTGTCAGCAAGAAACCGTATCGAGGCATCAATCACTTTCTGCTTTCAGCGTCCAAATACGTTTCGCCGCTCTGGCTCACGATGCGGCAGGCCAACGAACTGGGCGGACACATCCGCAAAGGCGAGGAAAGCACAATCGTCGTGTTTTGGAAGGTCGAAGACGTGAAGCAGGGCGCGGCAGACTCCGGCAGCGAAGAGACCGAGGAAAAGGGACGGCGGCGATTCCTGCTCCGCTACTACCGGGTTTTCAACGTCGAGCAATGCGAGCTTCCGCAAGCTGTGCTCGACAAACTTCCGAAGATCGAAACGCACGAGCACGATCCGATTGATGCCGCCGAGAAGATCGTTGCGGCAATGCCCAAGCGGCCCGCAATCGAACACGCCGGGTCAAAGGCCTTTTACAGTGTCCTTTCCGATCGCGTCACGATGCCGCCACGCGAGCTTTTCACTTCCGCCGAGGAGTATTACGGGACGCTCTTGCATGAACTCACGCACAGCACCGGCCATCAATCCCGGCTGGCGCGCGAGACTATCCTCGAAGCGGCAGCGTTTGGCTCCGCCGTCTATTCCAAGGAAGAGCTTTGCGCGGAGATGGGTGCCGCCTACCTTTGCGCTGAAGCTGGAATCTCAACCGCAGTAATCGCGAATCAGGCCGCATACTTGGCCGGCTGGCTCGGAAAGCTTCGCGACGATCGCAAGCTTTTGATTCACGCCGCAGCCCAGGCGCAGCGTGCCGCCGATTTCGTCCTGAATCGGCAGCCGCTTTGCGAATAAACAATTCGCGCGCCCGCGCTTCGGCGCGGGCGCGCTTTTCCCAGCCAATACTACACTCAGAGAATCGGCCAATTTCGGACCACACTCGCTGCCACTCTGGATGATCAGCGGCCGTAGGACTTATAATGAGGCGGCTGACTTGCCTCGGGAGTCATATTTCAACTTACTGAAGGACGGAGATGGCCTCAAAATTCCAAAATTGCGATGCGGAAGCCGTCTTCGAGGCGGTGAAATCGAAGGTTCACTCATCCGAGGCACGAAGCCTTTGGGGGCGTATGCGGGAGGAAATCAAACGCGCCGGCGTGGACGGCGCGGTCAGTTACATTGAAGGGGAGTTTGCTCGCCTCAGGGAAGACCTCAAGCATGAGATCGCGCGCCTCGAAGCGGAAGAATAAACGCGAATCTCGTTATGCCAACGGCAAAATACCGGATTGCTAACCTTCGCGTTGAAGGGTTTAGAGGCTTCACGAAGCCTCAAACCTTCGATTTCGGTGGGAAGAACATCTTCATCTTTGGCCAAAATGGGCGCGGAAAATCAAGCATCGTGGAAGCAATTCGCTGGTGTTTATTCGGCGCTTCCACTGGAACCGACATCGAGGTCCGTAACACGTTTTACCAGGAACAAGAGTGCAGCGTCTCATTGGTCCTGAGCGCCGATGGTAGCGTCCTGCATATGCAACGCGATTTTCGACCGGGCCATGATCGGGAGTCGCGAGTTACGATACGCGACGGAACCGGCAAGGCGCTGCGGGCCCACGAAGCATTGCCGCAGCTTACGCGTCTCGGACCTCACGAGAGCACTCAAGTCATATTCGCGGCTCAACATGCCGCAGGTAGGCCGCTAGCCGACATCTCCGATTTTGGGTCCGTCCTCTGCTTTTACCTGCGATTAGAGGATGTTCCAAAACTGTTCCGAGGACTGAGAGCGCTGCACGAGGAGCGGAAGGCAGAAGCTGATGGCCTCGCAAAAAAAATCGAAGAGGCCGAGGATTCATACAGGGGGAAACTGCGTGAAGTCCAAGCCCGGCTTGAGACGTTGTCAGCAAATCCCCCATGGGGCGAAAATCCTACTCCCACTGGGAACGAGACCGCCCAAAAGATCAAAGAGTTTGCCGGCGGCCTTGCGCGCGTGTTCAAAGAGGATTTTCCGTCGAAAGCGACCCCCTCAGAACTGTTGCAAATCGGTGAACGCTGGATCGAATCACACACCACGCAAGATTCGGCGGAAGCTCACGCGAGCCAGCAGACTTTGTCGCGGGTTCTCACAAATGCCGAGATATCAATAGCCGCAATTCAGAGAGACAGAGTTGCTCTGTCTGCAAAGGATGCAACGCGGAGCGCGCTCGAGGAGACGTTGCGTTCGACACTGGCCACAGAGACTCTCGCGTCACTCGAAAAACGAGTGAGCGAACTGGAGCGTGCGCAGACAGAAAAACAGGCTCGCTACGCATCCGCCAGTCAAGCCAAGAAAACGTGCGAGGATCACGAGACCACAGATTGTCCCGCATGCGGTACACATTTCCCTGACCGGGCGGTACTTCTCGAAGCCGTTAGCGCGCAGTGTGCTCAAAACATGGCGGGCGACAAAGAACTTGGATTGCTTCCTGCTCTTCGGGCCCGCCTTCTTTCATGCAAACAGGCAAGAGCAGAACTCGACCGCTTGATATCAGCTTTGAAAGAGGACAGGACTCGTGCGGCCGCTGCCCTACGCGAACTATGTAAACTACTCAGTACCGATGCCTCTTCAAGTCTTGAAGCGCTGGAGGCGCGTGTATCAGAACTACGGTCTGAAGTCGGGGATCTTCAGCGGCAAATCGAGAACGCCGAAGCCGAAAGACAGGGCAAGATTAGTCGTATCCGAGGACTTCAGCAGGAGCAGAAATTTCATGAATATCGCGACCGCATCAAACAGCTTGAGTGGAAACTAGGTCCCGGAATGGAAGACGTGCGCGGACTATTAGTAGATTACCGAAATCTCCTTGCTCGCCTTGAGGAGGTGCGACTCCTAGTAGAACGAGCCTTCAATGAGGCAATAGATTCTGCGCTTCCGGCGCTTGACGAAATGTTTACGGATGTCTATCAGCGTCTCACACAGCAGCAATCGTATGACCTGGTGCGGACATATCGTGACCCGGAAAGGACTGGCGCATTGGAGTTGCGTGTCGCTTCTTCCCGGTTACCAGCTGAAAAATTTCCGGTGAACGTATTGAACGGTCAGGCAAGCAGGGCGCTACATCTTGTTCCGTACTTTGTGTTCTCTAGGTTTCAGCCAGAAATTATGGAACTTGATCTCCTCCTAATAGATGACCCTTCCGAAAGTTTTGACACGTCCCACACGGGATTCCTCGTTCAGGAACTTGCACACGCAGCCAAGCACGCGCAGCTTTTCGTCGCCTCGCACGAACTTGAGAAGTTTGAAACCCACATATGCACAGAATTCGAAGAGGGGTCGTTCGCGATGTTTGAGGTCGATAGTTTCGACCCGGTGGAGGGTCCCCGAGTTGTTCGCCGACAGATCTGATTTCGTTGTCAAGCACATCCTCGACGATCTTCGGACCGCTTGCGGAGATAGCGAATTCGGTTATCGGATGCAGGCTCTGTTTGCACACGTCATCCTTCGACTTAATGGGCAAGTGAGCGAGATCAACGCACAAGGCCATCCTGACATCAGGGCACGGCTCGGGCGACGAGAGCTCTTAATCCAAGTCAAGACATTCTGGCATCGATCTCCGACGAGCATGTTTGAACTATCCTCAGAGGATATTGCAGGTATAAGGGCCGTAGGAGAACGAGAAGGAGTGCTAGCCGTCCTCGATTGTGCGGTGCCCGTTCGGTGGAATGTTGTACCCGCTGACCGAGCAGCATCATTCATCGGGAGTTCCGTCCATGCGGCTACCTTGCGTGCAGATTCGAATCAAGCACTTTCGGCGGACTGCACCGAGGAATTCATAAGCATGGTCATGAATGCGGGCGAGAGATTCCGAAACTTCACTTACGGAGTTCTTCGGCGACGCGCATTACGTGGCGAATCGATCTGAAAGTTATTGAGCGGATACGATTTGCCCTCTGAAGGCTCGCGCGGCGGCACGCCAACAATTATCGAATACTTGAAGAATCGTCGTCCTTGAAACGATCCGGATCGCCAATCGGTCGGCGGGCGTTCTGTGCATCCGGTACTTCACCAGCCGGTTGTGAAAGTTCCGCCGGCTCATTCCGAGGATGGCGCACGCGTGCCCAAGCCGCTTGAATATATGCGATAAATAGGAGATAGTGAGTCTAATGGTCTGATATATCGAAGATTTCATAAGAGGCTTAACACTGTGGCGAAAGCATCGCTTTCAAAATCGGGCCTTCCAAACGAGGTGGCTTTGGCGATTCGGGAGCTCGGGGAGCACCTGAAAATCGCCCGCAAACGCCGCCAGGAGACCCAAGCTCATTTCGCGAAGCGCCTTCTGGCGGCGACGACCACGCTGATTCGGATGGAGGCCGGCGACCCCGGGGTCAGTATCGGGACATGGGCAACCGCGCTCTGGGCGCTCGGCATGTTGCCCCAAATTCGCAGGCTCGCCCATCCGGACGACGACACGCTGGGCAAGACGCTGGAGATGCGCCGACTTCCGAAGTCCGTGAGAATGGCCAAGACCGGGGCGCACGATGAATTCTAGCGCCTACGTTTGGGTCTATCTGCCGAATCAAACCGAGCCTGTGGTCGCGGGGCGGCTCGATTACGAGGAGAACCCCGCCGGAACGGTCTATTCGTTTCTGTATGGCGCGAGCTACCTGGCGCGCCCGGCGGCAATCCCCTTGGACCCGGAGCGCCTGCCTCTGGAACGCGGCCGGAGATTCGAGTCGCCGGACCTCTACGGAACCTTGGGCGTAATTCGGGATGCCGCGCCCGACGATTGGGGCCGGCGCGTAATCGAAAGGCGGCTTGCAATCACCGAGGCCGCGGAACTCACTTATCTGCTTGAGGCTGGCGACGATCGTGCCGGAGCCTTGGGCTTTTCGACCAGCCCCGGCTTACCACCAAATCGAGAGCCTCCGCCTGGGCGGACTGACCTCAATACGCTGCTGTCTGCCGCCGCCGCGATTGAGGCGGGAGAGCCGGTCGATCCCGCGATTGTTGTGCTGCTCAAGCACGGTTCCAGCCTTGGTGGCGCCAGACCGAAGGCGACCATTCACATGGACGGCGCGCTCTGGCTCGCCAAATTCCCGTCCACGAAAGATCGGCTGGAAATCGCCGCGATCGAATACGCGGCGTTGAAGCTCGCAGCCAAGTGCGGAATCGAGATACCCGAGCTCAAACTGATCCGGGTCGGAAACCGGAAGGTGATGCTTACGCGCCGTTTCGATCGCGTCGCGGCAGCCAAAGGCATTGCCCGGCGGCACTTCATCAGCGGACTCACCCTGCTCGGACTTCGCGAGGACGAGGCATCGCGGGGCAGCTACCCCGCGCTCGCGGACAGCCTTCGCAAGCGGGTCGATGACTTCAAGCGCGACGGCGCGCAGCTATTCCGGCGAATGATCTTCAATATGCTCATCAGCAACGACGACGACCATCTGCGAAATCACGCAATCATCCTGGACGAGAATGGCTGGAAGCTTTCGCCCGCTTACGACCTCGTTCCCCATGCACAAGGCTCGTATACCCGCATACAAGGGATCGGCGTCAGCACTCGGAGCCGCGAGGCAACCCTGACGAACGCCCTTTCCGAAGGAAGCCGTTTTGGTCTTACCGAGCCACGCGCAACGGAGATTGCCGTGGAAGTGCGTCGGGGCGTGGAAAAATGGGAAACTGTTTTTCGGGAAAGCGGAATCTCGGCCAAAGACATCGACGCCCTCAAGAATGCGTTTCTGCCGGAGAGCGTAATCGCGAGTTTCCCTAAAGCTGGCGCGCGAAAGCGCCGAGGAACGCCATCTCGAACAAGAAAGGCGTGACGCCGCCAAGCCGCGATCACAATCAGCAGGCCGGGTCGAATCGAATCAAGATCCGTTACGCCTCATCCAACGGGCCTCTATCCCACACCCGGCGCGGTCCTCCAATCAATCAGTCGGCAGTCTTGTGCAAGCCGTACTTCACCAGCCGGTTGTAGAGGTTCCGCCGGCTCATTCCAAGCATCGCGCAGGCGCGGGCCTTGTTTCCCCCTACCGAAGCCAGCGTTCGGACAATCAATTCCCGTTCGACCTCGCTCAGCGACGACCCAGGCGGGACAAGGAAAGCAGATTCCCCGTTATCGAGATGATGAAGCGCAGCGGGCAGGTCTGCCGCGGATAACCTCGTCGTGCGGCACTCGATCGCCGCGCGCTCGATCACGTTGCGAAATTCCCGGATGTTGCCGTGCCATCGGCGGGCCTTAAGGGCTTCGAGACATTCTTGATCGATTCCTTGAATGTTCTTGGAGTATTCGCGGTTGAACTGTTGGATGAAGTACTCGGCCAGCAATGGCAAATCTTCCAGCCGAGCGCGCAGCGGGGGCAGGTCGATCATGAAGACGCTCAAGCGATAGTACACGTCTTCCCGCAAGCGCCCCTCGCGGATTGCTTGGGCCAGCGGCCGATTCGTGGCGGCTATTACCCGCACGTCGATCGGGGTCTCCTTGTTTGCGCCCAGGCGGAGAATCGTCCGCTGTTCCAGCGCTCGAAGCATTTTGGCCTGCATGTCGGGCCGCATTTCGGTGATCTCGTCGAGCATAAGGCTTCCGCCGTTCGCCCGCTCGAAGCATCCCTCGTGGCGGCGGTCCGCGCCGGTGAAGGCCCCACGCTCGTGGCCGAATAGTTCGCTTTCGATCAGGCTTTCAGGGACCGCTGCGCAATTGATTGCGACATAGGGTCGGCTATGCCGTGGCGACTTGTCGTGGATCTTGCGTGCGGCTAGTTCTTTCCCGGTACCGCTCTCGCCAGTGATGATCACCGGCGCGCTCGTGCGAGCGGCTTCTTCAATTAGGCGTATGGCCTGGCGTATCGCTTGCGACCGACCGATCAATGTTCGCCAGCGAGGTCTTGAACCTCACAACCGCAGCCCCGCCGCCCCTGGGGAAAATAACCACTGTTGACAAGTTGTCAACAGATTGCTTCTTAAGTGCAGCAGGCTGTTAACAACACCTCAATAGCAACCTTAGCGCTTCTGAGTATTTGTAAATGTTCTTGCGTCTATTTGGAGGCAACATAGCTACTTGATGTGGTCGTGTCGTCAACCAAAACGAAATCCTCAGCAAGCATCTTGGCGATCGGAGGTTGCTCCGTGGGGAAGGCGAGGGCCACGGTTCCTTCCAGGTCGGGTCCGCGCGACCATTGTGTGCAAAATTTGCACATAAATTCTGCGAACGATCAAATTTTCCGAATCATGTCAGGGACTTACGAAGATGTGTGCAAAGATTGCACATGCACACTTGTATTTTGGCCGTTTGATCGCCAATCGGCCGGCGCCGGAGTCTGACTTAGGATCGCCCCAAACATAAGCGGCCACCTCTTACGCCTAGAATCTGGAAGTGGCATCGCCGTTGCTCGATGAATCCTGGGATGAGTGGTTGTGGAACGCTATTCCGATCGGAGTTTTTGTGCCTTATCAACCGCCGCTTCCAATTGCGCCGCAGACGCCATTGTCGCCTTCGGCTATCGACGAACTTGTCGCCGACCCTTCACGCCTAAAAAGTCTGATGCCGGAAGCCTTGCCCGACCTTCTGGCGCAACTCGCGTCAAGGATCGGGGCACTCAAAATCCTGGAAGGCGCGCTGCTTTCGATGGTGCTCCAGCACGTCGCTAATGGCCGCGCCAAGGGCGAAAAGGACGAACTGCTGACCGCGCCGCAACTCGCCAAGTTGTGGGGCGTACCCGAATCGTGGGTCCGGGACCAGGCGCGGATGGGTAACCTGCCTCACGTCAGGCTTGGCCATTACATGCGCTTCAAGCTCGAAGAAGCCGAACAGTTTCTCGCCGGCCGCAACCGCCAGGCAGCTTGACATTCGTTCCGCGCGACTATACAATGCGTATAGTCATGACCGGACGGGAATTTCGCACGATCAGGCTCAAGCTTGCGATGACGCAGGCTGCCCTTGCGGATGAAATCGGTGTAACCTCGAACACCATAGCGCGATGGGAGCGCGGCGAGATGGCGATCTACGAGCCGGCCGCGCGGCTGCTCAAGCGAATCGCCGCCGAGCAACGGTCACGGACACGGAAAGGAAAGAGGTGAGGGCGCTATGGCTTCAATCAAGCGGATTCATAAGGCGGAATGCACGGGCGGCGACTGCGATTGCCCGTGGCGGCTCGATTACCGTCCGCAGGGACTCTCGGCACCGCGCCAGCGGATCGAATTTCCAACCAAAAAGGCGGCCGAAAAGCAGCTGGCCTCAACCGCGTTCAAAGTCTCGCGCGGCGAATACATCGAACCGGCAAAGATTCCAACATTCGAGCAGGTGAGCAAGGAATGGTTGGACGAAAAATCCGATCGCCATCCGGCGACCGTGCAGGGCTGGCGCGTTCATATCCGCCACCTCGCGAAGCTCAATCCCATGCGGCTCGATCGGATCGACGTGGCAGTGATCGAAGGCGTCCGCGATGAATTGCGCGCCGTACTGAATCCCAAGACGATAAGCGCGATCCTAACGACGTGCGCGGCGGTCTTTAAGCTCGCCATCCGCCGCGGCTATACCATAAGTAATCCGGGCGCGATCGCCGAGCGTCCGCGCAGAGGAGTGGCGGAACTGACCACGGATGCGGACTGCACTGAAAGCGGCCAGGGATTGCGCGCCGTGCGGCCGGAGGAGGTTCTCAGCGCCGACGAGATTCGGCGCTTGATCGAGCACGCCGAGCCGGGACTTTACCGCACGCTATTCGCCACGATTGCGGCGACGGGATTGCGGTCGGAGGAAGCCTACGCGCTCAAGTGGAGCGATGTTCAGCTTCACGACGGCCGGCTCTTTGTGCGGCGCTCGCTCTCATGGGCGCGCAAGTCTAACGAGAAGGGCCGCGTGCGCCCGAAATTCTACGAACCCAAGACGCGTGCGGGCTATCGCACGATGCCGCTTCCAGCGGGGTTGGTTGCGGCGTTGAAAGTCTGGAAGCTGCAAAGCCCAAAGTCAGAGCACGATCTGGTTTTCTGCCGCGCCGACGGACAACCGTTGCATCGCTCGAACGTGCTGCGCCAGGGATTGTATCCGGCGTTGCGGAGAGCCGAGCTTCGCGGCGCGAACATCAAGACCTTGCGCCATTCCTACGCGAGCGGGCTGATTGCGTCCGGGGCGCCGATCACGGAAGTTCAACACCGCCTCGGTCACTCAAATCCGGCGGTCACGCTCAAGGTCTATTCGCACTGGTTCCCGGATGCGGATACGGGGGCGGTCGATCGGTTCACGGAAGGCTTCCTTCCCGTTTTGGAAAAAAGTGGGCAAAAAGTGGGCACTGAAAGGCACCAGAAAAGGCGCGCTAAAATCGGTCAGGCCGCTAAGCTATTGAACTTACAACATTAATTGGGCACGCCCCCTTAGCTCAGATGGATAGAGCACAGGATTCCTAATCCTGGGGCCGTGGGTTCGAATCCCGCAGGGGGCACCAATTCCCGTCCCGCGCGCCGGGATGCCCCCGGCTCCGGATCTAGCCTCTCTCTGTCAGAGAGAGGCCGCGCCGAGTCGTCGAGGCGCGGGTGAGGGTCCAAATACAAAGATGCCCTTCTTTGCCCGCTCTTTTTTTGTGTCATTCAGAGCGAAAGCCGCTGTGATTGAGCCGAAGCCCTGAGTGCCGCCGAAGGGGAAGAATCCCGGATCTTTTTCCTTCCCTCGCCCGTTCGTCGGGAGAGGGCTAGGGTGAGGGACATCTGCGGCGCGAATGTCTGATGCGCCGCATGATTGCCTCCTTCCGTGATCCTGAGCGAAGCGAAGGATCTCGCGCGCGCAAGCGCGTGTCATTCCAACGTCGCCCGATCAAGTCTTAGCAGGCTTCTTAGCTTCGCGCTTCGGAATACGTTGGTTTTGTTCAACCCCTTCAGAGAGCTTGCGCAACTCGCTTATCGGGAAGGACAGCAACTTATCGCCGATACCTTTTCGGTTTCGATAGTGATCGTAAATGAGTTTGCCGGGGCCGTTGAATATCTCATCGTAGTTACCGTCATCGTGCAGCTTGAACCCGAGATAGTAATCCGGAACGCTCACGAACGTTAGCGAATTCTTGAAGGTTGCCTTGATCTGAACATTGCGTCCATCTGAGGTGCATCCGTCATAACGCGGCTGCGCAACGACATGCAGAATAACGTCGTAGTCGCGCTCGGCAATGACTTCTCCGATGTCGCCGACTAGCCGGCCATCGATTGTGAATTTCCGAGTTGGAAACGCGTCTTTCAAACGCTTAATTCCCTGGAAAATCAGATCGAGCGCTTCAGAGATAGCTTGATTCTTCGTCATAACTACAGCGGCGTGACTATGGGGAGAAGAATGAAGAAAAGTCAAATGTTCAACTGTCACCTACCGTCCCGACGGCTCCACCAGATTGCACGAATAGGTCTTAATCACCAGCCATACCTCCTTCCCCTCTTCAATTCCCAACGCGTCGATCGCGCCCGGGGTCAGATGAACCTCGAACGGCGCGCCGCCCGCATCGATCATGACTACTACCCTCACGCCTTCGCGGCGCATCGATAGGACTCGTCCCGGAAAGGAGTTGCGCGCACTTAGGCCATGCGGCCGCTCGGCGGCGACGATGATATCACCGGCGCGAATCGCGATCCTTACGCGCGCCCCCGCTTCCGCGTGGCCTAGCGGCACTTCCAGGCGGGCCGTGCTCCCATCCAACTGACAAATCATCGTGCCCTGCGCCTCCGCGATCGATCTCACCGTCGCTTCGAACACATTTTCGAAACCGACTACCTGCGCGATCGTTTCATGGCGCGGCGTCGCGAGCACGTCTTGCGGCATTCCCTGGGCGAGGATTCGGCCCGATTCGAGCACCAGCACCCGCTCGCCGAGTGCGAACGCCTCCTCGGGCGAATGCGTCACGTACAGGATCGGAATTTCGTGGGCCGCATTCCACGCGCGCAGGTCATCGAGGATTTTCGACCGGGTCCCGTTGTCGAGTGCGACCAGCGGCTCGTCGAGCAGGAGCGCCGTCGGATTCGTCACGATCGATCGCGCGAGCGCCACGCGCTGGCGCTCGCCGCCCGAGATCTCGCCGGGCTTGCGCGCGACCAGATGCGCGACGCGAAACGACTCGAGCATCGCCATCATCCGCGCGCGCCGCTCCTCGGCCGGCATCTTCGCGATCCCGTATTGAACGTTTTGCGCGACCGTCAGATGGGGAAACAGCGCGAGATTTTGAAACACGTATCCCAATCGACGCTGCGCCACTGGCGTGTCGATGCGCTCAGCCGAATCGAACAGCACCCGCTGCCCCAGCGATATCCGCCCGGCATCCGGCCGCGCGAATCCTGCGATGCAATTCAGGATGGTCGTCTTTCCGCCGCCCGACGGCCCAAGGATCATCGTGAAGCCGGCTGGCGCCTCGAACTCAGCCTCGAGCGCGAAGCTGTTCGAGGTCCGATACGCGATGCGCACCGACAGACGCCCGTCGTTTGCACCACCTTTGCCGGATGCCATCTTTTCCCAACCGCCCGCTATCGATGCATCGGCCAGACCGCCCAGACTCGGCGATTGAGCGAATACGTGATCGACAGCGTGACGAACGAAAACGCCATCAGCAGGATCGCCATGTGATTAGCGCCGGCGTAGTCGAGCGCCTGAACATGATCGTAAATCGCGATCGAGATCGTGCGCGTCACGCCCGGAATGTTGCCGCCCACCATCAGCACCACGCCGAACTCGCCGAGCGTGTGCGCGAAGCTCAGCACGAACCCGGTGACCACGCCGCTCACCGAAAGCGGGAGTACGATGCGGATGAAAGTGCGAATCCGCGAGGCGCCCAGCATCGCCGATGCGTTGATCAGGTTGCGATCCACCTGCGAGAACGCCGCCGCCATCGGTTGGACCGCAAACGGCAGGCTGTAAATGATCGACGCGATCGCCAGACCCTCGAACGTGAACGGCAATCCGTGGCCGGTTAAAGATTGATACCAGCGGCCGATCGGGCTGTTCGAACCCATCGCGACCAGCACATAAAAGCCGAGCACGGTTGGCGGTAGCACGAGCGGAAGCGCGACGACGGATTCCACGAAAAATTTCCATCGCCAGCGGGTGAAGCTGAGCCACAATGCGATCGGTGTCCCGGCCACCAGCAAAATTGCGCAAACGAGCAACGCGAGCCGGATCGTCAGGAAAATCGCGCTCCAATCCATCGCTAATCAGTGCGGCGCGGACATATTGCTTTCGCTGTGCCCCGCAGCCGCGTCCTTCGGAATCGAGAAACCATATCGTTCCATCAGCGCCACAGTTCCAGGGTCCTTGAGAAATTTCAGAAACTGGCTCGCCAGCTCCTTGTTGCGCGATGATTTCAGAATCACCACGGCCTGCACCAGCGGCGGATAATCCCCGGCCGGGATTTCCACGTATCGTCCCGCGTTCTTCATCGCCGGCGCGAGCGCGAGCGAAAGCGCCAGGATGCCCGCGTCGGCGTTGCCGGATTGAACAAACTGCGTGGCCTGCGAGATATTTTCGCCTAGCACCAGCTTGCCTTTGATCTTGTCATAGACCGCCGCGTGGCGCATCGCCGCAACCGCGGCGACCCCGTACGGCGCATGTTCCGGGTTGGCGATCGCGATCTTGCGGATGCCCGGATCGAGCAGCGCCGCAAGACCGCCGCTCAAGTCGAGCTTCGACGCGTTGGGAACCCATATTACGATCTTTCCGCTCGCATACTCGTAAATGGTGCCGGGTTCAATCAGGCCCGCCGCCTCGAGCTTTTTCGGATAGCCAACGTCGGCGGAAAAGAACAGATCGAACGGCGCGCCATTTTGAATTTGTGCGAAAAAATTCCCCGACGAACCGTAGCTGAGCTTGATCGTGTTACCGGTCTGCTTCTGAAATCGGTCGGCAACGTCCTTGAACGCGAACGTCAGGTCCGCCGCCGCCGCGATCCTGATTTCCCCGGCGCGCGCCCCGGCCGGCTGCCACATATAAAGGAGAGTTGCCAGAACGAATAACGCGCGCAAAACGTTCTTTGCCCTCTTACCGTCGAGCATCTGACTCATCAATCGCCTCCCGTTTCTGCATTTCCGAAATATCCTATGCGCCATGATACTTGTCGCAACGCTTGAATAATGGCATAGCCCTCGACCCTCGCACAGTGCCTGCCACCCTTTCACCTGGGTCGCGCGAGCATTGATTTGCGCCGTGTCGCATCGTCAAATACAGAAATGGCAAAGAAAAACAAAATCGCGATATTTGCCGCCGGATGCTTCTGGGGTGTCGAATCGGGTTTTCGCCAGGTCCCCGGAGTCGTCGATGTGGCCGTCGGATACGCCGGCGGCACCGTCCCAAATCCCAGCTATCGAGCGGTTTGCACTGGCAAGACCGGACACGCCGAGGTTGTCCAGGTTGAGTACGACCCAGCGCGCGTATCGTACCAGCAACTGTTGGAAGTCTTTTGGCAGATTCATGACCCGACGACGCTCAACCGCCAGGGCCCGGACGTCGGCACTCAATACCGGTCGATAATTTTTTATTCCGATGAGAACGAGCGGATTGCCGCCGAGCAATCGAAATGCCAGCTCGGCGAATCCGGCAAACTCGCGCGCCCGATCGTCACGCAGATCGCGCCCGCCGCGGAGTTCTACCGCGCCGAGGAGCATCACCAGCGCTATTACGAGCGCCGCGGTATCGCGCCGAGTTGCGCAATACGCTCGAGCTGACGACGGCGACCGAGCCGGCTGGCGCGATGATCCGGAAGGATAGGAGGAACTCCCGAACGGGTTGGCGATGGATACTCGCGCGAAAACCGATATCGCCGGGCAATCCGCCACCCTAACGATGCCCGGCCCGGCCCATCACGGCCGCTTGGGGTTTGCCCTTCGCCTCATCAGCTGGCTCCGCGACTTTCCCTGGCTGACAGCACGGCGCGCCGCGTTTTATTCGGGCGTTCTGATGCTTGCATATCTGGCTGCGGCGATCGCTCAACTCCTTCATTCTCATCACATGATTTTTCAGAGCGGCGCCAACGTCGGCGGCGATTTCATAAATCCCTACGCCGCCTCGATCGCGGCGCTCAAAGGCGATCCCGCCGCTATTTACGACATTCATCGCCAGCACCTGCAGGAAGCGGCGGTAATGGGAGGCCGGGATTTAGGTGTGCTGGGGTTCCATTATCCGCCGATGTACCTGCTGGTCGTGCTGCCGCTTTCGATCCTGCCGCTCGTCGCGTCATGGGCTGTGTTCGAGACCGTAACGCTTGCCGGCTATCTTGCCGTTCTCAGGCGCATCGCTCCCATGCCTCTCGGACTCTGGCTTGCGATCGCATTTCCGGCGGTCATCATCAACTTCATGTGCGGGCAAAACGGCTTCCTGACCACCGCGCTTATCGGGGGCGGTCTGCTGCTTCTCGACCGATCGCCGATGCTTGCCGGGTTGCTGTTTGGCTTGATCGCTTACAAGCCGCAATTCGCGATTTTGATTCCGCTCGCACTGATCGCGGCACGCCGATGGCGCGCCTTGGTTGCCGCCGCCGTCAGCGCGATTGTGTTTGCGGGCGTTTCGCTCGCCGTCTTTGGCGCATCAACGTGGCGTGCGTTCATTAGCAGCATCGCGTTCACACAGAAAGTTGTTCTGGAACGCGGCGCGATCGATTTCTCCAGCCTGCAAACCATCTTTGGCGCAATCAGGTTGTGGAGTGGCAGCGTCGAGGTTGCTTATCTGTTCCAGGCGGTGGTTGCGATATTCGCGGCGTCTGCGGTGGTTTGGGTTTGGCAATCCAGCCGCCCGTTCGCGCTCAAAGCCGCCGCTGTCGGCGTTGGCTCCCTGATGGTCTCGCCATACGTCCTGCAATACGACCTGGTGTTGCTCGCGCTGCCGATAGCGTGGCTGGCGATGGAGGGTTTCGAGAAGGGGTTCTTGCCCTACGAGAAGACCTTGCTTTCGCTCGCGTGGATTCTGCCCCGCGTCGCGTTGCCTGTCAGTCAGAGCGCCAAAATTCCGCTTGCGCCGATTGTGACCATCGCATTGATGGCGGCGATCCTCCGGCGCGCCAGCCGTCCCGAGCCCGGGCAGCTAGAGTAGATCTGTCGGCTCGTACTCTTGCAACTCGCGATCGATCGACCGGCGCGGCTTCTGCAGGGCGTAGCTTCCATTCCAGAGCGGGCGAAATTTAAGAAGGAAGCGGCTCAGTTTTCCAGGGGGCGAGGATGTTGCCCGGCCGGTCTCATTTTCCGGATGGCGGATCCCATTTGACCTGGCTGGCAGCATCCTCGCCTCCTCCCGATGCGTTGATACTTTTCACCCCGCTCACCCGAACCGCCCCGTTTTAGCGCAAGCAAGCGATGTGCCATGGGCGATTGTCCAAAAGTGTCCCGAACGCATGGCGCGCGCCGGCCATCGGTCGGCGCGCGGCTGCCATCAGTCAACCGGTAGCTACAAATTGTAGATTAGATGCAACAATCCGCTAGATTAAATCGGTGCTGGCCGGTTCGTCGATCACGTGGTTTTCGAGCTTGCCGATCTTCTCGATCTCGATTCGGACCACGTCGCCCGCCCGGAGCCATTTGGGAGGATTCATCGCGGCGGCCACGCCGCCGGGGGTGCCGGTCGAAACGATCGTCCCCGGCATCAGGGTGAAAACCGTCGATAGCGTTTCGATCTGCGCGAAGCAGTCGAAGATCAGGTTGCGGGTATTCGAATGCTGGCGCTGTTCGCCGTTGACGAACGTGCGTAGCTCCAGCTGGTGCGGGTCGCCAATCTCGTCCGGGGTTACGATCCAGGGGCCGACCGGCCCGTGGGTATCGAACGACTTGCCCAGCGTCATCGTGGGCGTACGGCGCTGCCAATCGCGCACGCTCACGTCGTTTACGATCACGTAACCCGCGATTACCTCGTGCGCGCGATCGCGGGGCACGTGGCGGCATCGCCGGCCGATCACGAACCCGAGTTCGCCCTCGTAATCCACCGCCGCCGACGCGCGCGGTATATGAATCGGATCGTACGGTCCGGTCACGCAGCTCGATTGCTTGTTGAAGAACATCGGAAACTCGGGACGCTTCGCCCTGGTTTCTGCGAGGTGGTCCGCGTAGTTGAGCGCGATCGCGAGAAACTCCGGCGGGCGCGGGATCGGCGCCTCGAGCTTGACGCTCTTGAGCGCAATCCGGTGGGTCGAATCCTTCGCCGCGCTCATCGCGCGCTCGGCCGCCTGTGGACCCGCCGCGAGGAAGGTGATCATGTCGCGCGGCAACTCGGGCGCCGCGGCCGCAAGGTCAACTATTGAGTCCTCGGCGACGACGCCGATCCGGGTCGTGCCGCCATGGGTGAATGTCGCAAGTTTCATTCGACTCCCGCCTTTATTGCAATGATTGGCCGGTCAGACAATGGCGCGTGGGGGGGCAGGGCGGCGGCGGGGCGTTCGAGGTGCATCTGACGCCGGGGGCGATCGATGCGTTGCGAATTGAAGATGGGAAGGAGGTGTGGCTGGTGATCAAGACTTACTCGTGCAATTTGGTGGAGCCTTCGGTGCGGTAGCGGGACGTTCAAGGGCCAAAGAAAGGGGAAGCGTTTCGCCGCGAAATTACTGAGGCCTTCTTCTTCGATACCGCCTCGCTAACTAGAGCAGGGGCGAAATCGTTAGCTTTTCGATTGTGTCACGTGGAGGGATCGAACTACTTGAAGATCCAGGTCATCGCTAATGGCTTTTACGGACCTGCCGTCAGCCAGTCGTTCTAGATAGCAGAGCAGAATAACCCGACTCAGATCGTTGCACAGCTGGACGAGATCCGGATCGGGCATTCGGCCGTTGTGAACAATTTTGCTTCGCGCAGCGTATATGCGTTTCAGATCTGACTGCGTCTGCACTGGGTCGCGCTTCGTCATTGCAACTGTTGCACCACGAATAGAAAATCTGTAGCTCAACTCGTCGCTCAATCCTCGAAGTAAGCAACTCTCGAGAGCGATAGTGTAGTCGAGTACCTGATCTTCCAAATTGTCTCTGGAATAGGCTTGGTTGAAACGCCTTAGCGAAACATCCAGCTGAAATTTCGATGTGCCGTCGTTCGCGGCAGCTAGTAACCCATAATTCTCCCGAGTTCGCCTCACAGTGTCGGCATCAAGAAGTAGCGGTTTCATTACAACCTCTGGAACGTCGAGGTTGGGAAGGTTTTGCGCAGTTATCCCTAGTCCCGAAACTTCTCTATTTTCGAAAAGAGCCGGCGCGCCGACGCGACCGCTCGCAGCTAAGCGCAGCGCTGTTATTATTAACTCGACTTCCGTTTGGAGTGTCTGTTGAAAATCTTCCTGCTCTGGTTGTTTGTAGATTTCTTCGAACGATAGTTTGAACTTCGACCTATGCAACGCGCGCTCAGTTATTATCCCCTGATTTAGCCAACGCCCAGCTAGCCGATTCTTCTCTTGAGGCGTAAATCTGGATAATTGGTAAACGTTACCGAGTTTCAAGGGGTTTGGAAGGTCTCCTTCGACTCCGAGTAGAGGAACGATGACTTCACAGCGAATGGTGCCGCGCGATGCCTCTCGAAACAGGCTGTAAATTTCAACTATTTCTGCCGAACTAAGATTAAGTGTCCCCCGCTTTTCGATAAGGAGGGTCAGTGGGTTCAGAAGGATCCACGCCCAATTGCGAAGATTGTCGTCGGAAGCCTGGTCGAAAGAGACCCCCGGCGACGCAGGCAGCAAACCGGCTTCCAGATGAAGCCGAATCCAACTCCTGATCTCTGGTCTGCGCCATATCTCGCGATCATACAGTCGACGAATAAGGAGCCATGGAGCTGGGACAGCCCGCGCGCCATGGGTAAAGCGATTTTCCTCATATTGGGTCCTATTCTCGAGGAGCGTTGGAATTCCACCGGAGGCAGCCGATTCCCTTGCTCTGTCCAGGACCCATTGTCCCGCCGTTTCGCAGGCCTTATCGAGCGTTTCCACTTGCTCCATCTAATCACAATGACAGGGAGGACCAGAAATCCGAAAACGATCCGGGGTCCCGCCGCTTCAGTCGAGATGACGGAATGAGACCCGGCGGCAGCTGGCGGGCACGGAGGAAGACGAAGCCGCGGGCATCGGCGTGATCTTGCCCGGCTTGCCGCTCGCCGTTACCAGAAATCGCCGGACAGCCCTATGGAAGGTGAGGCGTCGAGATCGAACTACTCACGGATCGGGCTTGATTGTCCTGCATTGTGGTAAAAGCCACAGCGCCGACAATGCAGACAAGCAGCGACAGCGCGCCGAAACTGATGACGCCAGAGCGGTCTGGACGCCCTGAAGCCAATCCGATTTGCAGGATTTCGAAGCCCTTCATCACCAGATAGAGAGCCAGCAAATCGGTTAGAATCTGCAACATTCCGACCATCAGAATTTCCTCCGTTTAACCGGGCTTGCGGTCAGGATTTGAATTCGGCCTTCAGGCGGTCGGCGACGAACATCTTCAGCGGTGATTGATAGGGCACGTCGCGCTTGTTCGCCAGGAGCTTCAGGCGATCCCGCATCGGCTTCGGCAGACGGATCGAGATGGCCTGGGACGAGGGCTTGAGGTTCGGCAGCGTTACGTGTTTGGCCTTGCGCCAGTCGATGTAGTCGGTCGAGTCGTGCGATGCCCAAAACTCGCGCTCGGCATCTTCGGTCCTGAATTTCGGTACAGCTTTCTTGATGATGGTTGATGCTGACACGCTGCGCCGGAGCGCATCGCGGACCAAGCGGACAGCTCCCGCATCACGGTGCGGATGTGGGATTTCGCGGCAGTGGGGCGGTTGGAGGGGGCGCGCGCTTGCTCGCGCGAGATCCTTCGCGTTGCTCAGGATGACGGAAAGAAGCAATCATGCGGCGCATCGGACATTCGCGCCGCAGATGTCCCTCACCCTAGCCCTCTCCCGACGAACGGGCGAGGGAATCAGAGATGACCCTCACAGGCGCCTCGGCGACTCGGCGCGGCCGCGTGTCTGTGACACCTCCCTGTCAGGAGAGGTTTGCGTAACTGCATATTGAATTCGGAGCAGCTCGGCTCCGCGTGCCCTCAGTGAAGTCGAAGTGTTTTGCGCCGAGAAAGATTCGGGATTCTTCGCTGCGCTCAGAATGACACAAAAAAAGAGCGCGCCGGCGCATGTAGCTCCAGCCCCATTACCCGGTTATGCAAAGCTCGCCCCTCAGAGAGAGGCTGGATCCGGAGCGCGCGGGGGGCCCGGGGGCGGCGGGGCGGGATTTGGGCGATGCTCACGGGCCGATTGGGGGTTGGCGTGATTTGAGCCGCGTCGAGCGTGGGCGGCGTCTTTTGAAATCCAGAGTGGCGTCATTTCACCAAAAGTGCTATACAGAAATTGTAGGCTCTCGATCCTCCCGAGACGCCGAAGGCACGTTCGGCAAACATGCCCTCATGGTGAAGCCAGCGTGCCTCGCCCCTTCACCCGCGAGCGCGGCGGGGCTAGATTCGTCAAGCATCCAGCAGCGCCAGACGCGGCGTATCGCTACTCAGGCGGCCCGATCGGGCAATCTTGTACCGGGCGGCCGTAATCGGCACAGTCTTCTTTAGAGGGGCGTTGGCTCGGGAGGCCGAACTCAGGTCGATCGCCGGGCGGCGGCGATGGGAAATTACGTGACCAAGAACGGAAATTTTTTCAATTTCTACAATCACGATTTCGTCAGAATCGCGGTTGGAGTGCCGTCGGTTCGCGTCGCCGACCCCGCTTACAACGCCGACCATACCGTCGCGCTCATCCGCGAAGCCGCCGAGCGCAAGGCGGTGCTCGCACTGTTTCCGGAATTGGGGCTGAGCGCCTATTCGTGCGACGATCTGTTTCAGCAGCGCGCGCTGCTCGACGCATGCCTCGACGCGATCGGGCGAGTGGCCGAGGCGACCGCGAAGCTTTCGATCGTGAGCGTGGTCGGAGCGCCGCTCCAGATCGATCATCGGCTGTACAACTGCGCGATCGTGATTAATCGCGGGCGGATTCTCGGCGTCGTGCCCAAGACCAATCTGCCGAACTACCGCGAGTTCTACGAACCGCGGCAATTTTCCGCGGCCGGCGCCGCGATGCGCGACGAAATCGATCTGGCTGGGAATCGCGCGGTTCCCTTCGGCAACAACCTTATCTTCCAGCACGAGGAGCAGCCGGGGCTTACGATTCACGCCGAGATTTGCGAGGACCTGTGGGTCCCGATTTCGCCGTCGTCGTACGCGGCGCTCGCGGGCGCGACGATCCTGCTCAACCTGTCCGCGTCCAACATCACGATCGGCAAGGCCGACTATCGCCGCGCGCTGGTGAGCAGCCAATCCGCGCGATGTATCGCGGCCTACGTATATTCCGGGGCCGGAGCCGGTGAATCGACCACCGATCTCGCCTGGGACGGACACGCCTTGATCGCCGAGAACGGCAATATCGTCGCCGAGTCCGAGCGCTTCAAGGACGGCCCGCAGTTGGTGACGGCGGAAATCGATCTCGAACGGCTGTCGCAGGAACGGATGCGCCAAAACACGTTCGGCGACACGGCCGAGCGCGAGCGCGAGCGGGTCCTGCGCTTTCGGCGGATTGCGTTTTCCACGCAATTGCCGCGCCGCGCCAAGATGCTGCTGGAGCGGCGCTACGAGCGGTTTCCTTACGTGCCGTCGGACGCGGCAACCCGCGACGAGCGATGCGCCGAAGTCTTCGACATCCAGGTCCAGGGCCTGGCGACCCGGCTGCGCTCGGCCGGGCTCAAACGCGTCGTGATCGGAATCTCGGGCGGAATCGATTCCACCCACGCGCTGCTGGTATGCGCGCGCGCGATGGACCGGCTCGGCTCGCCGCGCAAAAACGTTCTGGCGGTGACGATGCCCGGCTTCGCCACCAGCGCGCGAACCTTGGAGCAGGCGCGCCGCCTGATGAAGTCGCTCGGATGCGCCACCGAAGAAATAGACATCCGGCCGAGCTGCATGCAGATGCTCAAGGACATCGGCCATCCCTATGCCCAGGGCAAGAAAGTTTACGACGTCACCTTCGAGAACGTGCAGGCGGGCGAGCGCACCAGCCATCTTTTCCGACTGGCGAATCTGCGCGGCGGGCTGGTGGTCGGCACGGGAGACTTGAGCGAGCTTGCGCTCGGATGGTGCACCTACGGCGTCGGCGACCATATGTCCCATTACAGCGTCAACGCGAGCGTGCCGAAAACCTTGATCCAGCACGTAATCCGATGGCTGGCGCAAACTGAAAGCCTGGGCCCCCAAACCAGCGCGACGCTGCTCGAGATTCTTGCCACTCCAATCAGCCCCGAGCTTGTCCCCGCGGCCTCGGGCGATGGGCATCCCCGAGGCGACACCGAAGCGGCGCTTGGCCCCTACGAGCTGCACGACTTCTTCCTCTACTACACGCTTCGCTTCGGATACCCGCCGCCCAAGGTTGCGTTCCTCGCTTACAATGCGTGGCGCGACAAGCGCGCGGGCGATTGGCCGGGCGTCGCGCCCGGCGATCGCAACCAATACGGGATCGCCGCGATCAAGCGCCATCTGCATACCTTCGTCTATCGGTTCTTCCAACTGAGCCAGTTCAAGCGCAGTTGTATCCCCAACGCGCCCAAGGTCGGTTCGGGGGGATCGCTGTCGCCGCGCGGCGACTATCGGGCGCCCTCGGACAGCGAAGCGGCCGCATGGCTGGAGCAATTGAAGTCGATCCCCGACAAAGAATAATCTTGCCCCCGGTCTCGCTTACGGCTTGCAGGCGATACGCGATTCGGTGAATGAGGGAAAGGGTGAAAGAGGGAGGAAGTAAAATTGATCGGGGATTTGGCTGCGCGCCAGTATCGGGGGTGCGCCCTGCGATGAGGGGAGGTGTGCGTAGCTGCATATTGAATTCGGAGCAGCTGGGCTCCGCGTGCCCTCAGTGAAGTTGAAGTGATTTGCGCTGAGAAAGATTCGGGTTTCTTCGCTGCGCTCAGAATGACACAAAAAAAGAGCGCGCCAGCGCGTATCGCTTCAGTACCTACATCCGGTTACGCAAAGGTCACAATAAGGGAGTGAGATGCTGAAGTCTTGTTCGGGAACGATGCTTGCCTTGGCGGCGCTGGCTGGCGCCGCGCTCGCCACGCCGGCTGTCGCGCAGCAATCCGCGGCGCCGCAGGATTCGCCGTGGGCGATGCATGCGCCGACTCCTGTCCCACCAGGCGCTCCGACCCGCTCGGCCGAGCAGATGGAGGCGGAGAAGGGTACGCCGGAGCAGCGGGAATTGGCGCGCAAGATGGTCGATGCGATGTACGCCAGGGATTACGCCGCGATCAAGCAGCTGGTCGCGCCGTCCACGATGAAATGCATCGGCCAGAACCAGAATTATCTTGAGGATCGGATCAGGAAGCAGTTCGAGCTTCCGATCAGCAAGAACTACCACCTGACGGTTACCAAGCTGCCGGCGGATTTGATGAGGGCAACCAAGTACGCCACCTACCCGACACCGGCGACTTATTTGCTGGGGGTGGTATTCACCAGCCAGGACGGCAGCACGGTCACGGTGAACCAAATGATCGGCGAGGAAAACGGCCGCTGGTACGAGACCCAGCCATGCCCGACGGAACTCGGGATGCAACAGTTTGCCCAGAAGCAGCAGATGCGCGCTCGCGATCGCCAGCGCGCCAAGGCCGAGATGGCGCGCGTGACCGAGCCGCTCAAGTCGCAGTTGCTGGCGTATATCGCCAAGCGCGACAATGCCGACGCGATGACGCTGTGCATGAGGTCCCTGCACGTTGACATGCGGACCGCTCACGGAATCGTTGCGATACTCGCGGGCGACGAAGCAGACTGAAGCGGCTGGCGAGGTTTCCCGGCCGCTTCGGCGCCGGAGGTCCGCCTGCGGCGCGCATAAGCGAGAGCCCCGGCGGCTTGCCCGGGGCGCGAACCCGCTGTAAACTTGTGTCGCTTTAACCAGCGATGTAACGGGTTCTTGCGTTTAGACCAATCGTCGCATCGCATCCGCCGCCCAGGCAATTAGCACATCGTGGGAAAGACAATCTCGACGCAATCCATCGTGGTCGCATCCAAGGACCAGATCTCCTGCGATCTCGAGGGCGAGGCCGCCATCCTGAATCTCAAGAGCGGGACCTACTTCGGCCTGGACCCGGTGGGCGCGACGATTTGGAGCCTGATTGCGCAACCGCGCCGGGTGGCCGAGATTCGCAACGCATTAGTCGATCAGTTCGAGGTCGAAGCCGAGCGATGCGGCCGCGATCTGATCCAATTGCTTGGCGAACTCGACGCGCATGGCCTGATCCAGGTGATCGACGCGCCGGCGCCGGGCAGCCGGGGCTCGGATGAAAAAGATAGCTAAGTTCTTCGCGCTGCCGGCGCCGGATCGGGCGCTGGTGGTCCAGTCGCTTGCGGCGATTGCGGCGATGCGAGCCGGGCTGTGGACGCTGCGGTTTGCGCGTGCACGCCGGCTGGCCGACGCGATGAGCCGTCCGATGCGCGCGAACTTAAGCGCCGCGCGCCCGTCACCTGAAAGAATCGCGTGGGCGGTCGCGACAGCCGGCCGCGCCGTTCCCGGCGCCGGCAACTGCCTGGTTCGCGCACTCGCCACCGGGATCGTGCTCAGGCGCTACGGCTATCCGAGCGAACTCAAATTCGGGGTGATGAAGCCGGTTGACGGCCATTTCGCCGCTCACGCATGGCTCGAGAGCGGCGGCGTGGTCGTGATCGGAGATTTCGAACTCGATCGATACGTGCCGCTTGGCAAGGCGGACCCCGTTGGCCGATAGCCCCGCAAACCCGCCGAAGAAGGGAACAACCGCGGCGTACCTGGCGATGCTGGTGCGCGTCTCGCGCTGGCATCTGATCGGCGTGCTTATCGTGATGGTCCTGTTTTCGCTGACCGAAGGAGTCGGCTTCGCGCTGCTGCTTCCGACGCTGCAGGTGGCGGGCTTCAATCTCACCGGACAGGGCGAGGCGGGACGCTACGCGGCGGTCGTGTCGAACGCATTCGTTTCGGTAGGGCTGCATCCGTCGCTGATTCTTCTGCTCGGCGTATTCGTGATTCTGGTCGGCGCGCGAACGGTGCTGGGACAGATGCAGGCCGTATGGACTTACGCGGTTCAGCAGGAAGTCGAGCATCATCTGCGCCGGCGGCTCTACCATGCGATTGCGGATGCGAACTGGTTGTTCGTATGCCGCAGCCGGACGTCGGATTTCACGCACGCGCTGACCTCCGAGATCGAGCGAATCGGCACCGGGACGAATCTGGCGCTGGTATTAACCGGCGAAGTTGCGATCGGAATGCTTTACATGGCGATCGCGTTTGCGCTATCGGCCGGAATGACCGCGTTGGTGCTGATCTCGGGCGGGCTGCTGGCGTTCGTTTTTCGCGGCCGCACGCATGCGATCGAAATTCAGGGCGAGGAGGTATCCGCCAGCAACAAGTCGCTCTACGCCGCCACGATCGAGCATCTGCAGAGCCTCAAAGCCGCCAAGACTTACGGCGCGGAGGCGAGTAATTTTTCGATTTTCTCGGAGCTGAGCGCCGATGTTGCCCGAGCCAACGTGGAGGGCACGCGCCAGCAGGCGATCGCGGCGACCTGGTTTGAACTCGGCACGGTGGTGATCCTGGCGGTGGTGCTGTTCGTGTCGATTCAAATCCTGGCGGTGCCGCCGGCGTCGATTCTGATCCTGTTGCTGCTGTTCGCGCGCGTGATGCCGCGAATCATGAGCGGCCAGTACCACTACCGCGCCTTCGTCAACGCGCTGCCGTCGTTCGCCAACCTGCTGGATATCGAGAACCGATGTGCCGCCGCGGCGGAGCCGGCGATGCATCCGCACGATCGGCTCTCGCTCACGCGCGAACTTGCCGCCGAGGGCGTATCGTTCGCCTACAGCGAGGGACGCGCGCCCGCGGTCAGGGATTTGAGCCTGGTGATCCCGGCGGGGAAAATCGTCGCGCTGGTGGGGCCGTCGGGAGCGGGCAAGAGCACGATCGCAGACATCCTGATGGGCCTGGTGGCGCCCGATTCGGGGACGCTCAGACTCGACGGCCGGGCGCTCGGACCCGAAAGCGTGCGCGGATGGCGCGATCAAATCGGCTACGTGGCGCCCGACACGTTTCTGTTCCACGACACGATCCGTGCAAACCTCAAATGGGCGCGCCCCGACGCGAGCGAGGAGGAAATGCTCGCGGCGCTGCGACAGGCGTCGGCCCTGGATTTCGTCGCCGGGCTAAGCGGGGGGCTCGATACAATCGTCGGCGATCGTGGAATTTTGCTGTCGCAGGGAGAGCGTCAACGGCTGGCGCTGGCGCGCGCATTCCTGCGCCGCCCTTCGATGCTGATTCTGGACGAGGCGACCAACAGCCTCGATTCCGAGAACGAAGGACGGGTGCTCGACGCGATCGACAGTCGGCGCGGCGAACTCACCGTCGTACTGATCGCGCATCGCCTGTCGACCATCCGATGGGCCGATCTGATTTACGTCGTCGAAGGCGGGAAGGTGGTCGAGTCGGGCAATTGGGCGTCGCTTAGCGCGCTGCGCGAGGGCCGTTTCCGGGCGCTGTGGGAAGCGCAGAGCCTGACCGTATGAGCGAGATCGATCGCGCATTCACGTAACATTCCATTAATCCGCGGCAAATTGTTCCGACATGTCCCTGAACTAGGGTGACTCCGTTCGTGGAGCGGAAGTGTATCGCCGCGCGCATGCGGCTCAGCGAAAGCATAGATCGCCTGTGGGAGGGGACATGAACATTCGATCGCGTAAATCGTCATTTCTATTGCCGGCGGTGGCCGGCTTCGCGCTGCTCTTGAGCGGATGCGCGCAGCAACGCGAGTTAAGTTGGTGCACTGTTTACGGCGCCGCCGCGGGCGCGCTGGCCGGCACCGGCGTTGGCTATGCTATCGGCTCCAACGCGGGCAATCCCGGCGAGAGCTCGCGAACTATCACGGGTGCGGTTGCCGGTGCGGGGATCGGCGCGGTAATCGGCGGAGTCGCGGGCCATTACTATTGCGATCCGATCGTTCAACCGCCGCCGCCTCCACCACCGCCGCCGCCACCTCCACCGCCTCCGCCACCACCGCCGCCTCCGCCGGTGAAGGAGAAGCTGGTGCTGCGCGGCGTGCATTTTGATTTCAACAAATCGAACATCCGTCCCGGCGATGCCGCCGTGCTGGACGAGGCCGCTTCAACTCTGAAGCTCAATCCCGGCGTTGACATTGACGTCAATGGATATTGCGATGCGATCGGAGGCGAGGACTACAACTTGAGGTTATCCGACCGGCGCGCAAATGCGGTCGTCGATTACCTGACCAAGGCTGGAATTGCCGAAAGCCGGCTGCATCCGCACGGGTACGGCAAGACCAATTTCGTGGCGACCAACGACACTGCCGAAGGGCGCGCGCAGAATCGTCGCGTCGAACTGCTGCCGGAGTAATAAGCATAGATACAACGGGGCGCTCGCCATCGCGCGAGCGCCCCGCCTCCGAATCCCTCGCGAGCGGAGGCAGGCGCAGTTTGCGAGAGGGGGGACTTGAACCCCCACGCCTTGCGGCACCGGATCCTAAGTCCGGCGCGTCTGCCGTTCCGCCACTCTCGCGCAAATGAAAACGTATTGGAAAGCCGAAGCTTTTTGAAGCGTTACTCGATGACGCGCGCGGCGGCCGCGATTCTATCCAAAATCCTGGCGGCATCGTCTCTTCGGCATTGCGACATCACCCGCGCCGCATGATAGAATTCCACGCTTATCGTTAATCAGGGAGTTCGAACTTTATCCGATGCTGCAAAATATGAATCATTCGAGGCGAGTTCGCCTTGAGTCCGCGCGGAGTATCTTTCCCGCTGTTGCTGCCGCCGTCGCAATCGTGTGCGCGGCCATCGCCACGCATCCTGCATGGGCCGCTGACCCCAACGCGGTAGTCGCCACGGTCGGCGATCACAAAATCAGCGAGAAGGAGCTTGACGACAAGGTCAAGCCGCAGCTCGATCAGATGCGCGCGGCGCTCGAGAAGCGCGTCGATCAACTGATCGCCGACAAGACTTTCGATCTCAGGCGCCAGACGCTTCAGTCGATGACCGACGACTACCTGATCGAGCAGGCCGCCCAGCGCGACAAGCTCAGCGTCGATGACTACCTCAAGAAAGAACTCGCCGGTAAATCGGCCGCGACCGAAGCCGACGCGAAGAAGTTTTACGATCAGAACAAGGGGCAGGGGAGCGTGCCGTTCGACAAGATCAAATCCAAGCTGATTCAGGTGCTCAGCCGCCAGGCGCTGGTCGAACGCCTGCGCAAGAATGCCCAGGTAAAGATTTTGCTCGAACCCAAGCGCCTTGCCGTGAACAGCAGCGGCCATCCGGCGATCGGCGCCAAGGACGCGCCGGTCACGATCGTCGAGTTCACCGACCTTCAGTGCCCGTACTGCAAGAAAACCGAAGACACTCTAAAGCAGTTGCGGGCGAAATATGGCGACAAGATTCGCATCGTGCATATGGACTTTCCGCTGTCGTTCCATTCGCACGCGCTTGACGCCGCCAACGGCGCGCGATGCGCCAACGAGCAGGGCAAGTTCTGGCAATTCCGCGACGCGCTGTTCGCCGATCAGAGCAAACTGGCCCCCACCGATCTGAAGGCCGCCGCCAAGAAGCTGGGACTCAACACGACTCAGTTTGACGCGTGCTTTGACAAGGCTAAATACGACAGCCAGATCAAAAGCGACCTGGCTGCCGGCGAGAAACTCGGCGTGGATGGAACCCCGGCGTTTTTTGTCGATGGCCGGCCGCTAACGGGGGCGCAGCCGACCGAGAAGTTCGAAGAGATTATCGACGACGAGCTGGCTAACGGCGGCGCCAACAAGCAGGCGTCGGCACGTTAGCGCGTGCCGGGCAGCCGAAGATAGCGCAGCTCTTTTTTTTCAATCGCTCAGGCCAGCTCGGGATGCCGGTACGGATCGCCGAGCGCGGCCCGGCGCCGGTCAGCGCGCTACCCAAGGTGATTCCCACCACCATGTTTGCTGAAGATGGCGCCGCATCAGTGCGGGAGACGCCGTCGCTGTCGCCGTTGCGGTAGCTGTACTTGTGGCAGTGGGCGTGACGGTCGCCGTGGCCGTCGCTGTCTGAGTTGAGGACGCAGTCGCAGTCGCCGTAGCTGTGGCCGTCGCCGTCTGAGTGGCCGTAGCGGTGGCAGTTGCCGTTGCTGTAAGCGTTGCCGTAGCCGTCGCCGTCTGAGTTGAGGTCGCAGTAGCGGTGGCCGTCGCGGTCGCGCTCAGTTCAAAAGTTCCGATGACGCCGGAATAGTGACCCGCAGAAGTCGGAGTCCATGCTGTGGAATAGGTGCCTGTCGAACTGATCTGGTTCCACGCGTTGTACGAGCAGTTAGAGCAACTCGGATCGATAAATTCCGAAAAGCCGTTCGTCGGCCCGGAACTCAGAGGCGTACTGGCATGTCCTGTGACGGCGACCATAAACTCGTTCGATTGCGAAGTTGTGGCAGTCGTACCGCTCAGAAAGGGAGAGGCGTTGCCGCTTGAGTTGCTGGTCTTGTCCGCGGCCGTTGCGCGCGGCCATTCGCTGAGCACCGCCCCGGCCGGGCATGCGGTGCCTCCGCCGGCGAGGTGAATTGTGATCGTCGGCGTGCACGCACCTTGAGCGTTGAATGCGTCCCAAATCTCTGAATCAGGATCGCCCTCGCCCGGCGCGTAGCATTTCGTCCCGCCCGGAAACACGCTCCAACTATTGCCGGTGCAACTGTCGGTGATTGAACTGATCGTCTGACAGCTCGAAAACCCGTCGCTTCCGTAGCTGACTACCAGCGTGTCTGCGCCGGCAACGGGATTCGGGAGGGTGCAGCTAAAGGTCGTGGTGCCGCAAGTCGCGCTGTGACAAGTTGTCGCCTGGATCGGTCCAGTCGCGCGCGCGAGCGTCGGCATCAACACCAGCACGGCGAGCAGGCTTGTAGCGATTCTTCCGCGCCTCATTGGACTGCTGCTTGGGGTGTCCCTGGCGATACGTTCAGAAAAAAGGCGCCCATCGCATTCGGCGTCGCAACCGTCTGTGCCAGCACCGGACGCGACGTCATCGCCAGCAGAATCAGGAGCGCGACAACGGAGCGCGCTGCTCTTAACCCTGCGTCGTCGCCGCGACTATTGGTGCGAGCAGAATGCACAGGCTACGCACGCTCCTCCGCCGCTGATCGCGGGAACGGTCACGACGATGGCCGTGTTCGCCGCGCTCGCCTGAATCGGCGGGAACGCATCGTCCAGTTCCGGCGCGCCGCCGTTCACCTCGTTGAATTCATATGAGAACGTGCCGCCCTGAGTCCCGGTCACGGTCACAACTCCGTTCACGGTCGAGGTGGGGCTGCTGCAGCTCGCGCCGATCTTCCATAGGTAGTTCGTCAGTCCCGCGGCTGCCGGGCAGCTTGCGCTGACCGGCGCACCGCCGGCACCAACCGGTGAACAATAGGCCGTCACATTGGGCGGCCGCAGGCGTACTTGGAGCTGCGCGCGCCCCGGCGCCGCGCTGCCGGCAATTACTATCCCGCCGAGTAAAAGGCCGCAAAGTAGGTTCCTGATTTTCATGTCAGCTCCTTCGCTCAAACATCCGCAAATTGCGGCCAAGACGACGAATAGCACTATCGTCGCAGTCGATTCAGGCTGAACTATGACACCCTGAACTTCCGCGGTGCTTTGCCGGGATGAGTGGCGAACGCAACATAAGTCCCGGTGCGATGGGCGCGGGGTGCTTCTCCCGGTGATGGACGAAGCATCTGTGTCGCGGTAGGTTTTGCGCCATGAACAAATCTCTCAATCCCGCCGAACTCGCCTGGATGGATGCGACCGCGCAGGCCAATCTCGTCGCGACGGGTAAGGCCACGGCCCGCGAATTGGTTGACGCAGCAATCGAACGCGTCGAACGCATCAACCCGCAACTGAATTGCGTGATCTATCCGCGATTCGACAAGGCGCGCGCCGAGGCCGCCGCCGCGCAAGGGCATCCATCGGGTATTTTTCACGGCGTACCTTTTCTGCTGAAAGATCTGTCGGAGATGGTAACCGGCGAGCCGATTAGCTGGGGATGGAAGGCGTTCAAGGACGCGCGGATCACGGCGCGATCCACTTCCTATGTCGCCGCGAAATTTCGCGCAGCCGGCCTGATCGCGATCGGACAGACCACGGTGCCCGAATGGGGTCCGTCGATCGCCACCGAAACTCGCGCATGGGGAGCTACGCGCAATCCCTGGAATCTCGAACGCGGTGTCGGCGGATCGAGCGGCGGCGCCGGCGCTTCCGTTGGCTCCGGGATAGTCCCGATTGCCCACGGCAACGATGCGGGTGGCTCGATTCGCATCCCGGCGTCATTTTGCGGAATCGTCGGGCTCAAGCCTTCGCGCGGCCGGACCTCGTTCGGACCGCTGCACGCCGATATCTGGCACGGAATGGGCGAGGAAGGCGCGCTCGTTCGATCCGTGCGCGACGCGGCGGCGGCGCTCGACGTTGTCGGCGGCTACATGCCCGGCGATCCCTACACCGCGCCGCCGGCGGCGCGCCCCTTTCGCGACGAAGCATCGCTCCCGCCCGGACAGCTTCGAATCGGCTTCATGGATCGGGCGCCGTCATTCCATCCGGGCATCGACGCCGATTGCGCTGACGCGGTTCGCAACTGCGCGAAGCTGCTCGAGTCGATCGGCCACAAGGTGGAGCAAAATCATCCCGCCGCCCTCGACGACGAGCGCATCGGCGAACCGGTCGGCATCCTGATCGCATCGGGCGAAGCCGGCCACGCCGTGGACGCGCAAAGGATTCTTGGCCGCCCGGTCGTCGCCGAAGATTTGGATCCGTGGACATGGTTTCTCGTCGAACGTGGCCGCCAGGTGTCGGCGGTCGAATTGATCCTCGCGCGTGATTGGGTCAACGAATTTACCCGTGCGACCGCGCGATGGTGGAGCGAAGGATTCGATATCCTCGTCACTTCGACTTTGGCTACTCCCGCGCCGCCGCTCGGATTCTTCAAGCTCGGAGCGGGCGAGCATCCGGCCGACATCGGACGGCGGATGGCCAATGTCAGCCCGTTCACGATTCCATGGAACGTGGCGGGCAATCCCGCGATCTCGCTCCCGCTCCACCTGACGCCCGAGGGTCTCCCGGTAGGTGTTCAGCTCGTCGCTGCGTACGGCCGCGAAGATCTGCTGCTGCGGCTGGCCGCTCAGATCGAGCAGGCCGCGCCGTGGTCCAATCGCCGCCCGCGAGTCCACGCCTAGCGCAGATCGCCGGCGCGCATTTTCCTGCTTCGCGCGCACGTGCGGTTATATCTTTGAGGTCAGGTAGAGAAACAGCGCGAAGAAGATCACCGCGACGATCACTATCTGCACGATCATTGTCGTCAGGCTCTTGGCGGGCGCCAACGACGGATCGCTAGTGTCGTATTTGACCGTGATCGGCCCGGTGGTCCATTGAATTGACGAACCGTGCATCGCCGGCGCATTGGTAATCGACATCACGGTGATACGTTCCCCCGCCTCCTGGAGCCATTCTTCATACTCGTCGGCGTTGGCGAACTCCCTAGTAAAAATGGCCATTCTCGTTCCTTGCTGACGCCCGCAGGCGGCAACAAACAGAAGCTACGCATGAAGGTCTAACAAGTCAATTGATGTAATCTATCATTTAAATGACTCTACATGCGTCAATTGGGATCCCCATTACCGGTAAGGATAGAAAACGTAGAACAGAATTGACAGGCCGCATAACAACCACAATCCGGCGTGGATCTCGCGGCGGCGTCCGGCGGCGAGCTTGACCAGGGGATAAAGAATCAGCCCGGCCGTGATTCCGATCCCGATGTTGTAGGTGAAACTCATCAGGGCAATCACCGAGAAGGCGGGAATCAGCTCCGTGTAGTCGTCGAAATCGATTTTGGCCATCGGCGCAATCATCATCGCGCCCACTACGATCAGCGCCGGCGCGAATGCCGCGGCCGGGATCGCGGCTGCCAGCGGCGCGAAGAACAGCGACATCGCAAACAGCGCGGCGACCACCACGGCCGTCAGCCCGGTGCGTCCGCCGGCCTGGATGCCGGCCGCGGATTCGATGAACACGCCCGAGGTGGTGGTGCCCGCCAGTCCCGCGAACATCGTGGCGATCGCGTCGGCCAGCATCGGGCGTTCGATCTGCGGCAACGTCCCGTCGGCGTCGAGAAATCCGGCGCGCTCGGACACTCCGATTAGCGAACCCATTGTGTCGATTAACGCCATCACGAATATCGTCAGCAGTACGCCGAAAAATCCCACGCTCAACGCGCCCCGCAGATCGAGTTGCAGCATGATCGGCGCGGGATTTGGCGGGATGCTGACCCACGCGGTCGGCGGCTTCGCCACGCCTGCGAAAAATGCAACGCCGGCCGAGATCAAGATCCCGAGCAGGATTGCGCCCGGCACGCGCCGCACCATCAGCACCGCGATCAGCACGAAGCTGAGCACCGCGACCGCGACCGGCGCCGTCGCCAGGTTTCCGAGCCTCACCGGCGCGCCCGGCACGCCGATCGCGACGATCCCGGATTCGTTGAGTCCGATGAAGCTCAGGAACAGCCCGATTCCCACCCCGAAGCTGTAGCAAAGGCCCGGCGGAAGCGCTTCGACCATCCATTGCCGGATGCGCGCCACGGTCAGCAGCGCGAACATCACGCCCGCGAGGAACACCGCAGCCATCGCGGTTTGCCAGCGGTAGCCGAGCACCTTTACCACCGTGTACGCGACGAACGCGTTCTCGCCCATGTACGGCGCGATTGCGAACGGACGATTGGCGTACAGGCCCATCACCAGCGTTCCGACCACCGCAGTGATCACGGTCGCGACCATCGAAGGTCCTTCGGGGATGCCCGCGGCTTTCAGAATAGCCGGATTGACCGCGATTATGTACGACATCGTGACGAACGTGGTGACGCCCGCCAGCACCTCGCGCCGAAACGTGGTGCCCGCAGGTTCCAGGCCGAAGTAATTTGCTATTCGCGATCGCAAAAAACGCTCCCTTGCCGATCCGCGAGGCCTCAATTACCGCGCCAAATCCGCGCAAAGGATGGAATGACTTCGCGCTCGATGGGCGCCTTACACCGCGATGCCTGAGCGCAGCAGCTCCTCGGTGATGATGATGCGCCGCACCTCGCTGGTGCCTGCACCAATCTCCATCAGCTTGCAAGCGCGATAGAGGCGGTTCACCTCCATCTCCCACATGTAGCCGCTGCCGCCGTGAATCTGCACGGCGTCGGCCGCCACGCGCGAGGCCGCTTCCGCGCAGTAGAGAATTGATGCTGCGGTCAGCCGGTGGACGGCGCCGCGTCCGCCGCCGCCTATTTCCAGCACGTTCACGGCCGCGAGCGCCTTGTAAGCAAGCAGGCTCATCGACTCGACCGCGGTGTACATGTCCGCGAGCTTTGCCTGGATGATTTGGAACTCGCCGATCGGACGGCCGAACTGCCGGCGTTCGCGCGCGTAATCAAGCGCAAGCTGCAAGCATCGTTCAGCGAGCCCGATCGACAGGGTCGCGCCCACGGCGCGCTCGAGGTCCAGCCCGCTCATGACGACCGCGACGCCGGCGTTTTCCTCACCTACGCGGTTGGCGACGGGAACCCGGCAGTCGTCGAAGACGAGCTCCGCCGTCGGGCTGCCGCGAAAGCCCATCTTGATGAGCTTCTGCGCCACCGAAAAACCGGGTGCGCTCTTCTCGACGAGGAATGCGCTGATGCCCTTGGGGCCGAGCTCCGGCGCAGTCTTGGCGTAAACGAGCAGCACATCGGCGATCGAGCCGTTGGTGATGAACAGCTTGCGGCCGTTGAGGACGTAATGATCCCCGTCGCGGCGCGCCGTCGTGCGCATCCCGCCGAGTGCGTCGGAGCCGGCGCCGGGCTCGGTCAGGCCGAGCGCGCCGACCAGCGTACCGTCGGCGAGACCCGGGATGTAGCGTTTCTTCTGTTCCGGACTCGCGTTGCGCTGGACGTTGTTCATGCAGAGATTCTCGTGGGCGAGCCACGAGAGGGCGACGGCCTGGTTCCAGCGCGAAAAGGCCTGGCCCACCAGCGCCGACGAAAAAAGGTCGAGTCCGGGTCCGCCTTCCGACTCCGGGATCGTCAGGCCGAGATAGCCGGCCGCGCCGAGGCGACGGAAGAGTCCTTCTGGCCACGACTCGTCGTCGTCCATCTTCCTCGCGAGCGGCGCCAGCTCTTTGCGCGCGAACTCGTCGGCCAGCGCCAGCGTGCGGCGCTGATCTTCGGTCAATTCGAAGGGGTTTGGGGCGGGCGCGATGCGGGCCATAGGACCTCCGGGGCTCGAATCCGACTATCATTTGCCGGAAACTCGGTCCAAAACAAGGACCCGCAGCGTTCTTTGCCGCCCGCTAAATCACGCAAATCAGGTTGAAAACGGGCGAGAATCCGCCTAAGTAAGTATCTAGTCGCCCTTGACCTCAACGGCCGTAGAGACATCCCCGGGCATGCGCCTGTGCGGGGGAGGAAGATGAGCCGGAAGCTGTTTCAATATTTGGCTGTTTTAGTCGGTCTAATGATTGTCACGGGAGTGCACGCGGCGCCCGCTGCGCCGGACCCTCCCTCGAACGATGATTGCCTGAAGTGTCACGGCAAGCCGGAGGCCACGGCCAAGCTGGCTGATGGCGAGGCGATGTCGATTTACGTCGATTCGGATAGCTTCGCCCATTCGGTTCACGGCGGCAAGCTCGCTTGCACCAACTGTCACACCAACATTACCGCGCTGCCGCACCCGCCGCGGCAATTCAAGGACCGGCGTGCGATGTCGCTGGCCTATTACGAGTCGTGCAAGCAATGCCACTTTGCCGAGTACACCAGGCTGCTTGACGGCGTTCATTACGCGGCTTTAGAGAAGGGCAAGGAGAAAGCGCCGACCTGCGTCGATTGCCACGGCTCGCACGCGATGGGACACCCCGCCCGGCCGCGCATGCACATCTCCGAGACCTGCGCGAAATGCCACACTGGCGTCGGCGCCGCATACGCAAAGAGCGCTCACGCCGCCGGCCTGGCCAAGGGCAACCCCGACGTCCCGGTATGCACCGATTGTCACCGTGCGCACGACAACTCCAACCCGATGACGACCGCTTCGCACCTGCGCATTTCCGACCTTTGTGCGCACTGTCATACCAACGAGAAACTGATGGCGAAATACGGGATCTCCACCGATGTACTCACCACCTACCTTTCCGATTTTCATGGGCTGACCGCGTCGTTCTATCGTTCCGAGGGCCTCAAGCCGGCCCAACTCACCGCGACCTGCACCGACTGCCATGGCGTGCACGACATCACCTGGGTTAAAGGGCCGGGATCCGGCGTGATCAAGGCCAACCTGCTCCTCCGATGCCAGCACTGTCATAAAGGCGCGGGTCCGAACTTTTCCTCGGCGTGGATGGGGCACTACGAGCCGAGCCTGAGGCACGCGCCGCTGGTTTACCTGGCCAAGCTTTTTTACATGTTTTTCATTCCGTTCGTCGTTGGCGGGCTGGTCATTCAAATCCTCCTGCACCTTTGGCGGATGGTGGTGAACATATGAGGGAATCCGTGGAACGCTTTTCGCCGCAAGCGCGTGGTGCGATCGAGACTACAAGGGTTAACCGATGAACGAGTACATCCAACGCTTTTCGGTTCGGCAACGGATCGAGCATTTCACCGTGATGGTGCTGTTCCTCATGCTTGGACTGACCGGGTTTGCACAGAAATTCTTTGATGCCCCCTGGGCAGTGTGGACCATCACCATGATAGGCGGGATCGACCGGGTGAGGTGGTTACACCGCGCGGCGGGGATCACGTTCACCGTGTTCGCGATTTTTCACATTTCGATCGGGCTGTTTATGGTGCTTACCCGGCGGTCCAGACCCTCGATGATTGCGAGCCGCAAGGACTTCCTCGACGCCATCACTCAGTTGCGTTACTACCTCAGGATCTCCGACAAGCCGGCGAGCTTCGACCGCTTCGACTACCGGCAGAAGTTCGAGTACTGGGGGATGGTGCTCGGCGGGATGCTCATGATCGCAACCGGGTTCATGCTCCTTTATCCGGTAATCGTGACGCGCTTTTTACCCGGTCAGTTCATCCCGGTGGCAAGGGTCGCGCACAGCAACGAAGGATTGCTGGCCTTCCTGATCGTGATCATTTGGCATGTTTTCAACGCCCACTTGTCGCCTGAAGCGTTTCCATTCGACCCGAGCATTTTCACCGGAAAAGTGACCCGCGAGTACATGGAGAAGGAGCATCCGCTCGAGTATGCGCGCATCATGGGTCAGACCGAAGAAAAGCAGGAGGCGCAAACGCACGAAGTCCCTTGACCACAGCCGCGCGCCGACTCATCTCCCGGTGCTCCCGGTGGCTTTTCGCGGGGATGTAACCGGCCGTCTCGAAGGCCGGGGCCTGCGGGCAACCGGTGCTGGCGATGGAACCCTCTCAATTTAGGCGGGGATGGGGAGGCCGCGGGCTAAAAGGCCGGATCGTACTTTTGACCTTGGTCGGCACGCTGGCGCCCAGCGCGGCCTTGGGATGGCTCAGCTATCAAAGTGTCCTTGATCTCCAGCGCCAGGTGCTGGCCGAACGCGAGTACGTGGCCAAAAGCGTCGCCACCTACGTGGACTCCCTGGTGAAAACGGAACTGCAGTTGCTCGACGCCGTTTCGGTGGCGCCCGGGGTCGTGCCGGAAAACCCTCCGCCCGCCGCGCGCGCTGTGCTCAGGGATGCGTACCTGCGCTCGCGCTTCTTCGAGCGCGTCTTTCTCCTCGACGGCGAAGGGCAATTACTGATGGCCGAACCCGATTCGGGCGACGGCATTAGCGTCCAATTTAAAGGCCTGCCCTCGGTCCGCAAGGCACTCGGCAATGGCGTCCCCACAGTTTCGTACTTGAACGCCGGGCCTGACGGCATGCGCCAGCTCTACCTTCTGGTGCCGATGAGGAACTGGCAGGGCAGAGTAATCGGTTTGGTGGGAGGCTCGATCGTACCGGGAAGCGAGCGCTTTCGCTCCCTTTTGAGCTTCGTGCCGCTTGACCCTGGCGAGGCCGTGGACCTGGTCGACGAGCGCGGGGTCGTTCTCGCCAGCACCATGGCCGAGCGCCTGTACCTGGAGAGCGACCATCGCCACTTTATCGGGGGGCTTATTCGCGACCAAAGCGAGACTGCGGGCACCTGTCACGGATGCCACGAGAGCGGGAAGGTTCGCAGCCGGGTGAACGAGGTAATGGCGTTCGTGCCGCTCTCGTCGCGGGTACCATGGGGTATCGACATCCGACAGCCCGAGAAGCTCGCTTTTGCCACCGCGCTCGCTCTGCGCTGGAAGATTTTGGCGTGCGTGATCGGTCTGACGCTGCTCGCGTTGTTTTTCGCAATCGGGGCCGCCGCCAGCATCACCGCGCCGGTTTCGGTGCTAACCAAGGTCGCCACGCGGATTACCGCGGGCGATCTCAAAACGCCGATCCCCGAACTCGGCAGCGACGAGGTCGGACAGCTTGCGGCAGCGTTGGAGACCATGCGCTTTGCGCTCACACAGTCGCTCGACGAGCTGGCGCAGGCCCGCGAGAAACTGGAATTGAGGGTCATCGAGCGAACCCAGGAAATCGAACAGCTTTACCGTCAGCTAAGCGTGCGTGACGAACTGAGGGCCAGACTGCTGCAGAAGCTGATCTCAGCCCAGGAAGAGGAGCGCAGACGAATCGCGCGCGAGTTGCACGACGAGACCGCCCAGGTCGTGGTGGTGCTCGCGCTCGCGCTCGACTCGGCGATGGCCACGATGGCGCCGGGCGCTTCGCGCGACCGCATGGCCGAGGCCAAGGCGCTCACCCTAAGGACGCTCGACGGGATCCGCTCCCTGTGTTTCGACCTGCGTCCCTCGGTGCTCGATGACCTCGGGCTCTTTCCGGCGATCCAATGGTACGCTGAGAACACCCTGAAGCCGCTCGGGGTCGCCGTGCGCTGCGAATTCGATGAGACGATCAAGTATAGCCTGCCCGCGCAAGTTAACATCACCCTGTTCCGGGCCGCCCAGGAGGCGATCACCAACGTCGCCAAGCACGCCAAGGCCGAGACCATGCTGATCCAATGCACAGTCGAACCGAAAGCGATTACAATAGAACTTGAGGACGACGGTCAGGGATTCGATCCGGCTGGCTTTTCCAGCGCCACCAGCGACGGCAGAGGACTTGGGCTTGCCGGAATCAAAGAGCGGCTCGAGCTGCTGGGCGGCAGCGCACGGATTGAATCCGCCCCGGCTCAGGGTACCAGGGTCGTGCTGACCGTGCCCCTTGGGAGCGAGCATGGCTAAAATTCGGGTAGTCATTGCCGACGATCACGCGCTTTTGCGCGACGGCGTAAAGGCGCTGCTCAAACCCGCCGACGACATCGAAGTCGTCGGTGAAGCGGTCGACGGTCGCGACGCCGTCGAACAGTGCCGCCGGCTCAAGCCCGACGTGGTGCTGATGGACATCAACATGCCGGGGCTTAGCGGACTCGAGGCGACGCTGGAGATCAAACGCGACCTTCCGAAGACCAAGGTCCTGGTACTTACCCAGTATGAAGACCGGGAATACGTTCGGCGTTTCCTTAAAGCCGGCGTGGCAGGATACGTGCTCAAGCGGATGCTCGGCTCGGAACTCGCCAGCGCCATCCGTTCGGTCGCCCAGGGAGGCCTCGTGCTCGACCCCAGGGTGGCGATGGAGGCGATGCAGGACTTGGGTCCGGCGCAAACCGGAGCAGCGGACGAGGACCTCTACGAGACATTGACCGACCGTGAAAAGCAGGCGCTGAGGCTGGTCGCTCTTGGGAACAGCAACAAGGAAGTCGCAGAAACCTTGGGGATCAGCGTCAAGACCGCGATGTCACATCGCGAGCGGGTGATGGAGAAGCTCAATCTCCACAACCGCACCGACCTGATCAGGTTCGCGATTAAGAAGGGGGTAATTCGGGTTGAGCCGTAAATGCGCGAGCGGCAGGGCTGATCTCCAGTCGCCCTGCCGCCAGTAACGGAATCCGCGCCAAGTCACTCAGGGGCGGTCAGCGCCGCGAGCTTTCGCAGCGAGGCACGTGCGACATTGACCA
>Ga0181527_1000014_pt1:0-37500 | contig 222772 bp, 194 predicted proteins | sample PEATcosm2014_Bin_30_FD_119762 | JGI IMG/M metagenome (GOLD analysis project Ga0181527, IMG submission 119762) | Peatland microbial communities from MTU Mesocosm Facility, Houghton, MI, USA - PEATcosm2014_Bin06_60_metaG | ecosystem: Environmental > Terrestrial > Soil > Wetlands > Peat...
CAAATAGTTTGAATGCTTTTTGGAAGCAGGCTATCAACGCTGCGTTTTCGATTTCCCGACCTGTCACGTCGTTATTCATCTTAGCACCCTTGGTCAGTCAAGTATATTGTTGCCCAAATTTGGACGGCGCACTTTCAAAATCGCCGGCATCTTTTCCGATCGCGACAGCGCCCGCGAGTCGGAAATGCTGACCGATCTCGACATCCTGACTCAGGATATCCACGTCGCCAACGGCTACCAGGTGCTTCACGTCGTGCTCAAGCCCGGCACGCAGGCCGATTTCGCCAAGTCGCTGACGACCGATTCAAGGGTCAAAGTGGACACGATGTCGGAGCAGGAATTTTACGCGAAACAAACCGGCTTCGTCGATCAGTTGCGCGCGCTCGGCCTGGTCGTCGCGCTGGTGCTGGCGATTGGTTCGGTGTTCGGCGCGATGAACACGATGTACTCGGCGGTCGCGCGGCGCACCGGCGAAATCGGCGTCCTGCGAGTGTTGGGCTTCAGCCGCTTCAACGTGCTCGCGAGTTTCGTGATCGAGAGTATCGTGCTCGCGCTGGCCGGCGGCGTACTGGGTGAGATACTCGGGGTGTTGGTCGCGTACTCGACCGGGCTGGCCAGCCAGCTCATGAACGTCGGCGAGTTCATCTTCAGGTTTCAGCTGACTGCGGGCGCGTTCGTGTCGGGAATGATCGCGGCAATTGCGATTGGCGCGCTCGGCGGATTGCTGCCCGCATGGCGCGCCTCGCGCATCGTTCTGGTCGAATCGCTGCGCTCGGTCTGAACCGGAATTATCGTGTTCAACTGGATCAAATTGGTCGAGCGCAACATGCGCCGAAATTTGCGCCGCACGATTCTGACTATCCTCACCATCGCGCTGGCCGCCTTCATCTACACCGCCCTGGTGTCGGTGCCGGCTTCGATGGATCGCGTGATCAAGGACGCGTCCGGCACGCTCCGTCTCATAATCACCAACAAGACCGCGCCGTGGGAGGACCTGCCCGCGCGTTATTGCGACGACATCAATAAAATGCCCGGCGCCGCCGCGTGCGTCGCGATCACGGGATGGTTCGCGACGTGGCGTGACTTGAGCGAGCCGGTCTTCGCCGCCGGCGCCGGCCCGGAGGTAGCCGACGTGTTTCCCGACTACGCGTTGACCAACCAACAGCGCGCGGCGAGCGCCAAAGAAAAGCGCACCGCCATCGTCGGCGAAATCCTCATGCGCAAATACGGCTGGAAGATCGGCGACACCGTCACGCTGCGCGGGATCGACGCACCCCACATGGAGATGACGTTCATCATCGGCGGCCAGATGGAGTCCAAGCGCTATCCCAACACCTTTCTCATGCGCCGCGACTACCTGATGGCGGCGCGCAAAGCGCACGGGCTGCCCGACGAAGACATCGCATGGAACCTCATCGTGCGCGCCACCAGCGCCGGCGCGATGGGCCCGCTCGCCAAACAGATCGATGATCACTTCGCCAATTCCGACGCTGAAACCCGCACCATGACCGAAAGCGACGCGCTCTCCTCCGGTCTCTCCGCCATCGGCAACATCAGGGCGATCGTGTTCGCGCTATGCCTCGTCGTGTTGCTGACCGTCCTGCTCATCGCCGCCAACTCCACCGTCATGATGGTCCGCGAACAGATCAGCGACGTCGCCGTGATGCGCGCGCTCGGCTTCAGCCGCGGCGCCGTCGCCTTTCTGTTATTCGGCGAATGCGGTGCGATCGGATTCTTCGGCGGCATCGTCGGCGCCGGCACCGCGCTCTGGATGTTCTCCGGCGGCATCACGCTCGGCGCCGCGCTCGGCGGCAATGGCGCGCTGTGGGTCACTCCTGCGCAAACCCTCAACGCGCTAATCGCCGCGCTGGCCGTCAGTTTAGTGAGCGGCGTCGTCCCGATTTTCGAGGCCGTCCGGCTCCCGCCCGCCCTCGCGTTCCGCAAAGTGGTCTAAAAGTGGCCGCTAGATCGTGTCCGACACGCCGGGGATGAACAGCGGCTCCATCGCGTAACGCGCCACGTCGGCTTCCATTTCGGCGCGCGCCGGCGCGGTCGCTTTCACGCTCGCCGCATCGAGGATATCGCGCAGCAGAGTTGCATCGCTCGAGGTGTTGAGGAACAGCCCCGGCCGGCTCAGCACGAAGTGGACGCTTCTGCGGATCGCGTCGCGATCGCGCAGCGGCTCGTACCAGCTGAATTTCGGGCCGCCGCCATTTTGCCATCGACGCCGCGCAACCGACTTGATCGTCTGGGTCGCCACGCCGCGCTCGCGGCACGCATTCAACAGCGCCTCGACGTCGGCGGCATACTGTCCGATATTCAGCATTGTGAAATTGTACGGAAACAGGACCGAGTCGAACGCGAACCGCTCCAGGCTGCGGCGATGCATCGCGGCGACCTGCGAGCCGTGACCGGTAACTCCGATGAAACGCACGAGTCGCTGCGCGCGCGCCTCCACCAGCGCTTCGAGCGCGCCGCGCGCTCCCAGCGCCGTCTCCCACTCATTCTCGTCGACCAGGTTGTGCATCTGGATCAGGTCAACCTGATCAACTCGCAGCCGCTCCAGCGATCGATGGAGGCTCGCGCGCGCGCCTTCATACGTGCGCTCGGCGGTCTTGGTGGCAAGGAAAAACCGCTGGCGATGCTCCCGCATCCACGGACCGATCCGCAATTCCGAATCGCCGTACGACGCCGCGGTGTCGATGTGATTTACGCCGTATTCGAGCAGCAACTCGAGCACCCGGTCGGCCTTGTCCTGCTTCATCCCGCCCAACGCGGCGGCGCCGAAAATAACCCGCGTGCTCTGATGACCGGTATTTCCAAATGGACTCGTCTCGATCATGGCGTCACCTCGGCGAAATTCCATGAGCCGCCATCTTACCGCTTCGCCGAACATTGTTCACGCGCGGATCATCGCCGCGTAGCCTCGCAAAACGCTTGCGCTTGCTCTATGTAAATGACGAAATCGAATTGAGGATCAAAAATCGATGGGTCCAACAGGCAAAGGTATTTTTCTGACCAAGGGCGTCGGCCGGCATCGCGAGAAGCTCACCTCCTTCGAGCTCGCACTTCGCGACGCGCGGATCGCCGAGTTCAATCTCGTTCGAGTCAGCTCAATTTTCCCTCCCGGCTGCAAAGTCGTGTCGATTCAGGACGGACTGAAGACGCTGACTCCGGGGCAGATCGTTTACACCGTCATGTACGACAACTCGACCGACGAACCGCATCGCTTGATGGCCGCGTCGGTCGGGCTGGCAATTCCGGCCGACAAGGATCAATACGGCTATCTGTCCGAGCACAAGAGTTTCGGGCAGACCGACGAGAAGGCCGGCGACTATGCCGAAGACCTCGCCGCCACGATGCTGGCGACGGCGCTCGGCGTGGACTTCGATCCCAACGTCAGTTACGACGAACGCAAGGACGTATGGAAGCTGTCCGATAAAATCGTTCAGACGCGAAACATCACGCAATCGGCGATCGGCGATCGCGACGGTCTATGGACTACGGTCGTTACGGCCGCGGTATTTGTGAATTTGCCGACGGACAAATAGCAGCGCCACAAAAAGCCGTCATCTTGAACTGAACAGCTCGAGCCGCGAACTGACCACCTCTTTCACTCCCTCGACCGCGCCTCCCAAAACTTTGTAGGGCGCCACCTCGTTCGGCTCCGCCGCCAGCGCCGCTTCAACTCCCCTTCGCCATGCCAGCCGCAGTTCGGTGTTGACGTGGACTATAGTCATGCCGGACCTGATCGCGCGCCGGAAATCGCCGTCGTCGGTGCCCGAGCCGCCGTGCAAGGTCATGAAGATGCGGACCGCAGCTTTGAGCTCCTTGATCCGCTCGATATTCAGCCGCTTGCGAACGCCGCCGTGAACCATGCTCGCGAGCATTCCGTGCATGTTGCCGACCGCCGGCGCCAGGATATCGACCGCGGTGGCCTCGACGAATTGTTTCGCCTCCTCCGGCGTGGTCAAAACGCCAACTCCCTCCGGAATTTTGTCGAGCACCGCCGACGACCCGCCGATCCAGCCGATCTCGCCCTCGACCAGAATCGCAGGGTTGATCGATTTGATCGCCTCGATCGCTTTCTTGGTCTGGGCGATGTTTTCCTCGAACGCAAGCGCCGACCCGTCGAAGATGATCTCGTCGAATCCCGCTTTCGCCGCCGCCTCGGCTTTGGCGATCGAGTGAGTGTGGTCGGCGTTGAGGAAAATCGGACAGTCGTACTCGTCGCGAACCGCCTTCACCAGCGCTGCCGCCTGGCGGACGCCGGTGAACTCGCGCTCGCCCTCGGACACCCCCAGCATCACGGGCAATCTCTTCTCGCGCGCGGCGGCAACGATCGCATTGAACGTCGCCAGGTCCGAAAAATTAAAATGACCGACGGCGACTTTGTCCGCTTCCGCGCTCGTCAATACTTCAAGCAGCGATGTCATATCTCCTTACCTGTATTGAAACAGTCTATCGTATCGCAGATGCTATGGCTCGCGTGAGCGCCGCGGCAAAAGGGATCGGGTTTTGAGCGCCAAGAGCCTGATGATAATGGGCACGGCGTCGGACGTCGGCAAGAGCGTGGTTGTCACCGCGCTCTGCCGCGTGTTCGCGCGCGCCGGCGTCCGCGTAGCGCCCTTCAAATCGCAAAACATGTCGAACAACGCGGCGGTCTGCCCCGGCGGCGGCGAGATCGGACGTGCGCAGGCGGTGCAGGGGCAAGCGTGCGGCCTGGAACCGAGCCTCGACATGAATCCGGTGCTGCTGAAAACGCAATCCGGCATGGGTTGCCAGGTGGTGATTCGCGGGCAAGCGCGGTTTCAGATGGGGGTGAATGACTACGAGCGGTATCGTGCCGAGGCATGGCCTGAGATAGTCCGCAGCTACAACAATCTTGCGCGGGATTTTGAACTGATCGTGATCGAAGGCGCGGGCAGCGCGGCGGAGGTCAATCTGCGCGATCGCGACATCGTCAACTGGGAAATCGCCGAACTGGCCGACGCGCCGGTGCTGCTGGTCGCGGATATCGACAAGGGCGGAGTCTTTGCCTCGGTCGTCGGCACGCTCGAGCTGCTCGCGCCCGAGGAACGGCGCCGGGTCAAGGGAGTGCTGATCAACAAGTTCCGCGGCGATCAGAAACTGCTGGAACCCGGCCTTCGCTGGCTCGAGGATCGAATCGGTGTCCCTGTCATCGGAGTGCTCCCCTGGCAGAACAGCCTCGGACTGCCGCAAGAGGATGCCGCCATGCTGGACGGGCTCGCGGCGCGTCCCGGCGGCAAGCCAATGACCGTCGGCGTGATACACCTGCCGAGCATCTCCAACTATACGGACTTCCAGGCGCTCGAGGACGAACCCGATGTCGCCGTTCACTACTTGAGCGATCCGGGGATGGCGCCACGGCTCGACGTGCTGATTATTCCGGGCACCAAGAACACCGTCGCCGATCTGAAATGGATGCGCGCCGCCGGCTGGGAGAACTGGCTCGTCCGGCACCGCCGCGCGGGCGGATGGGTGCTTGGAATCTGCGGAGGGTACCAGATGCTTGGACGGCGCGTGATCGACGCCGGCCGGTTCGAGAGCGATACGGTTGAAACGATTGGGTTGGGATTGCTCGAAATGGAAACCACCTTTGCGGCCGAGAAAATCACCGATCGAGTCCGGGCAATTCATCTGCCGACAAGCCTCCCCGTTGCCGGCTACGAGATTCACTCCGGGAGGATCACCGGCGTCGAGGCTTCCCGGGCAATGTTCAGATTGACGCACAGGGACACGGGCGCGGTGAACGAATTGGAGGGTGTCCGATCAGACGATGGACGAGTGATCGGCACTTCGATTCACGGAATGTTCGATTCCGACGGCTTTCGACGGCACTTCCTAGACGAGGTCAGGGGCTCGAAAGGACTCGCCCCGCTCAAATCCGCTGCGCAGGATCACGCCGGCGCCGATCGCGGCACCGCGTTCGATCGAATCGCCGACGCGCTGGAAGCGTGCGTGGATATGCGGCGAATCGCGGCGCTCGCCGGGTTGTCTCTCCACTAGCTTTCACTTTGGACTCAAATCCGGGCGTTAGCTTTGCGTTTGCAAATCGCACGGGCTCGGTGCGATTCTGAATTCAGTCTAAGAGGGGGAAATCCGGCGGGTGCGGCATGGCGCGACCGCCGACCCGTGCACTCCCTGGCGCAACTGGGCATAAATGCAGTCAGGTTAGCGTAGATTAGCCAAAGGCGTTGGTGTAATTATTGCGTCAAGAAGCTATTAGTATGATTTAAGTCGTAGTGCTGTATTACTGGTCCAGCATTGGGGGAAAAGCGATGAGCAACTGCGCAGGAAAAGTACGCATCGGCGTGATCGCAATCTTTTGCGCGGCCGCATTGGCGACCGTCGGCCTTCATCGCTCTTCAGGCCGCGCCTATAGCGCGACCCCTGACCCGGCGCTCTTCGTTACGAACCACAACGGTGTGACGAGCGATGTGACGGCTTATCCCGGCGCGAGCTCCGGCGACCAAGCCCCCGCCGCCACCATCAGCGGGGGCAGCACCGACCTGAACCTCCCCGAAGGCATCGCGCTGGACTCCAGCGGCAACATCTATGTGGCGGATGCAGGCGCCGCCAGCGTGTTTGTCTATTCGGCGGGGAGCAACGGGAATGCGGCCCCCATCGCCACCATCAGCGGTGGCAACACCGGCCTGACGGTCCCGATCGGCATCGCGCTGGATTCCATCGGCAACATCTATGTGACGGATCAAACCGCCACCAGCGTGTTCGTTTATCCGGCGCTCGGAAACAGCACCGGGACGCTCAATGAGGCCCCCACCGCCTCCATCAGCGGGGACAGCACGGAGCTTAGCACCCCGGCTGGTATCGCGGTGGATTCCAGCGGCAAAATCTATGTTGCGGATTCAGGCGCCGCGAGCGTGTTTGTCTATCCGGCGCTCGGAAGCAGCACCGGGACGCTCAACGAGGCCCCCACTGCCTCCATCAGCGGTGGCAGCACCGAGCTTAGCAGTCCAGCAGGCATCGCAGTGGATTCCAGCGGAAACATCTATGTTGCGGATTCAGGCGCCAAGAGCGTGTTTGTCTATCCGGCGCTCGGCGGTTCCGGATGGGTCTCCGGCTCGCCGGCGACATACACCGTGGCCCCCACCGCCTCCATCAGCGGAAGCAGCACCGGCCTGACCAGCCCAAACGGCATCGCGCTGGATTCCCTCGGCAAAATCTATGCGGCGGATGCAGGCGCCGAGAGCGTGTTTGTCTATCCTCCTCTGGCCAGCCTCCCCAGCCAGCCCGGTTATCCCAACGTGACACCCAGCACCACCATCAGCGGTGCACAGACAGGACTAGCTGGGCCTCAGTTCATCGCGATCCAGCCGTCTCTGCTGGTCCAGCCGCACGGAATAGTGTTCTATTACTCAATCGTTCTGAATTCCGGCACGACTGCGCCTACCAGAGTCGTCACGGCAACGAATCAGTCCGGTGGCCCGATCACCATCGGGACGGTCACGGTCAGCCCCACTCAATTCTCGATGGCGTACGATCACTGCTCTAACACGACATTGCAGCCCGGACATACCTGCACAGTTGGCGTCAACTTTACCGCCAGCCCTTTGGCGACGGATGCAACCACGCAAACGTGGACGGGAACGGTGACCGTTCCGTCGGGTGCTTCCACTAGCCCGAACGTGACGACGCTTGAAGGCACTGGCATTGCCGGATTGATCGGCCTGTCGCCGACAATAGCGTTTCCCAACACCCTGGTGGGCACCACCACCGCGACGACCAGGACCGCGAAGCTGACAAACCCCTACGGGAAGATCGCGATGACCATTGACAGCGTCGGAGTGACGGGCGACTTTTCAATCGTCAGCGACGGATGCAACACCGGGACACCGACGACGCCGACGACGCTGGCGGCGAGCAGCAGTTGCACGGTCACGGTAAAGTTCGCTCCGACTGCGCAAGGCATTCGCACGGGAAGCCTGCAAATCGTAAGCAACGCCAGGAACGCCTTGGCAAGCAGCCCCGGTACGATCAAGCTGCAAGGCACAGGCACGCTCTCGCCGCTGACCTTTTCGCCAACGGCGCTCTCGTTCCCCAAGCAGACGGTCGATACCACCAGCGCGGATAAAGAAATAACGGTGGCCAACAACAATACCTATCCGGTCGGTGGCGCCGTGGCGATCAGCAGCATCATACCGAGCAAGAGCGTGTTCAGCGTTGATTCCACCACCTGCGGCAGCTCATTGGCGCCGCAGACCACGTGCAATATCTATGTCAACTTCAAGCCCACCGCGACCGGCACGATCTCCGCAACGCTGAATATCGTTGACAACGCGGGGAACGGCACTCAGAAGGCCGGATTGTATGGCATCGGAAAATAGTGGAATCGGCGGTCGCGCTTGCGAAAAGAGCGCGACCGCGCATCGCTTCGCCAGAGAAGTGATGCGCCCGGCGGCGATACAGCCAGCCCGTACAAGGTGAGCCTCAGCGGCACCGGCATCGACGCCGTGCCGCCGTTGCTCGCTTGGCGTCCACATCGGCGTTCGCGGGGGCGCGCCGATGTTGCTCCATCGTGACCCAAGGATGTATCCCGTGATAGCTTTCGTGCAGACGACTGGGAGGAACGCCCGCTATGCCCGAGAAAAAAGCGTGGACCGCCGATGACATGCCGGACCTTTCCGGGAAGACGATTGTCGTAACCGGCGGCAACAGCGGAATCGGCTATGAAGCAGCGCTGGAGTTCGCGCGCAAGCGGGCCGATGTGATCATCGCATGCCGCGACCTGGGGAAGGCTCGAACCGCATCCGCTCAGATATCCGCACAATCGCCCGGCGCCAGGGTCGAGGTGATGGAACTCGATCTCTCGAGCCTCGCGTCGGTGCGCAGTTTTGCCGACGCGTTCCATCAGCGACATCCCGCGCTGCACGTGCTGTGCAACAACGCCGGCGTCATGGCGATCCCGTACCGCCGCACGGTGGACGGCTTCGAGATGCAATTCGGCACCAATCACCTGGGACATTTCGCGTTGACCGGCCTGCTGCTCGACCGGTTGCTCGCCACCGATGGCGGGCGAGTGGTCAACGTCAGCAGCACCAGCCATCGCTTCGGCCAGATTCGCTTCGACGATTTGCAATGGCAGAACGGCTACCGCAAGTGGAGGGCCTACGGTCAGAGCAAGCTCGCCAACCTGTTGTTCACCTTCGAGTTGCAGCGGCGAGCCGACGCAGCCGGCGCAAAACTGCTGAGCGTCGCGTGCCATCCCGGATATGCGGCGACCAATCTGCAAGCGGCGGGACCGCGGATGTCGGGATCGGCGATGCTCGAATATGTTTTTTCGATCGGCAACCGCTTGCTCGCGCAGAGCGCCGCGATGGGCGCGCTGCCCACCGAGTATGCCGCCGTCGCGCCCGGCGTCCACGGCGGCGATTACATCGGCCCCGACGGTATCGGCGAGATGTGGGGGCATCCGGTCAAAGTCGGTTGCACTGCGGCGGCTCGCGATACTGCGGCCGCGGCCAGGCTTTGGGAAGTGTCCGAGCAACTCACCGGCGTGCACTACAAGCTATGAGCAGGGCTGAGCCCTGCACCCAGTATTAAGGCCATCCGCCGTTCGGACTCGGATGCACCACCGCGCCGTCATGCTCGGAGCGTTCGACCATGTCCGCCATCGCGCGGAGCAGCGTCGATTTCTTGACCGGCTTGCTGACGTGCAGGTCGCATCCAACCCCTAGCGCACGGCGCACGTCAATTTCGAGCGCGGAGGCGGTCAGCGCGATAATCGGCGTGCGACGGCGATGGTTCGCCGCCTCCCATTGACGAATCATGCGCACGGCGCTGTAACCGTCGAGCACGGGCATCTGGATGTCCATCAGGACCACGTCGTAGCTGCGCGTCATGAAGCGGTCCAGCGCCGCCTGGCCGTTCTCGACTTCGTCGAGCACGTACCGGCTTTTCTTTAGATACGCCGCGATCAACAGGCGATTGTCCGCCGAGTCATCCGCCAGCAGGACATTGATCGGGCGGTCGAGCGGATGCGCTGCGGAACCGTTGGGCGCCGGCTCAGGTAGCGGCTCGACCGCGGCTTGCGCGGGAGCGGCAACGCCGGCCATTGCGTCGGAAATCGCGGCGTACAATTCGTGGCTCTTGATCGGCTTCACCACGTAATGCTTCACGCCCAGCTCCCTCATCGCATTCAGCCGGGTGGTCAGACCGTTGGAAGTCACGAGCATGATGATCGGCGCATTTCCATCGGGGCCGGGCTGCATCCGCCGGATCATTTCGAAACCGTCCATCGCCGGCATCTGCGCATCAACCAGCAGCAGGCCAAACGCCGCGCGATTGCGATTCGCCTCGTCGATCGCGAGGAGCGCGTCGTCCCCCGACCCGGCCTCGGTGACTGCGGCTCCCCTGGCCCTCAACATTTCGCTGACGATCGATCGAACCGTCGCGTTGTCATCCACCACCAGCGCGCGGACCGAAGCCAGCTCGGGGCCGCGATGCTCCCGCGTTTCGCTTTCGCTGGCGAACGCGGGCGGCAGGCCGAATTTCGCGGTAAAATAGAAAGTGCTGCCCGCGCCGAGTTCGCTTTCGACCCAGACTCTGCCCCCCATCAGCCCGACCAGACGCTCGACGATGGTCAGACCGAGTCCGCTGCCGCCGTATTGTCGCGTGGTCGATGAGTCAGCCTGGGTGAAGGCGGAGAAAATCCTGGGCAGCGCATCTCGCGCTATTCCGATGCCGGTGTCGCGCACCGAAAATAGCAGGCTCGGCGGGTTGGAGCGGCCCGGGTTGAGCGCGACCTCGATCACGACTTCACCGCGCCGGGTAAATTTGATCGCGTTGCCGATCAGGTTGGTGAGCACCTGGCGCAGCCGCAGCGGATCGCCCACCAGCATCGGCGGCAGACCGCTGCCGAAACGCACCGCGAGTTCGATTCCCTTTTCGTGGGCCCGCACCGCCAGAGTATCGGCAACCTTCTCCGTCAGCTCGACAACGTCGAATGCAACCGCCTCCAGGCTCAAGCGCCCGCTCTCGACCCGGGCCAGATCCAGGATGCTGTTGATCAGGGCGAGCAGCGCGTTGCCGTTGCTGATGATGGTATCGAGATACCGGCGCTGTTCCGGACCGAGATCGCTCTCGCCGATCAGGTCGGCCATCCCGAGGATCGCATTCATCGGCGTGCGAATCTCGTGCGACATGCTGGACAGAAATTCGGTCTTCGCCCTCGATGCCGCCTCTGCCTTCTGTCGCGCCGCCTCCAGGTCGGTGATATCGCGCGAGATCGACAGCACGCACTCGCGCCCGCCGAGCTCGAGCACCACCGCCGAGATCAGAGCCGGAAAAGTGCTACCGCTGGCGGTGCGGAAGGTGGTTTCGAAGTTGCGCACCTCGCGATGTTTGCGCAGGGTTTCGAGGAAGAGAACGTGCCGCTCGCTGCTGGTCCAGACGTTGAGCTCGCTGAAGCGCTTGCCGACGATTTCATTTTTTGCCAGCCCCAGCGTTCGCACCATCTCATTGTTCACATCGATGATGATGCCGTCGCTCAAGGCGGTCAGCGCGATGTTATCGACGCTCGAGTCGAATATCTCCCGCAGCATCGCTTCGCTGCTTTGCAGTTTTCTCTCCTGCTCCTTGAGCTTGGTAATATCGCGGGAAACCGTTACCACCCGCAGCGCGCCGCCCAACTTCACCACCACCCCAGAGCGCAGCACGGGAATCTCGACGCCGCTCTTGCTCCGAATTGCCACTTCGAAATTTCGCACCTGGCCGGTAGTCCGCAGCAACTCGATGTATTCGCTTCCCATCCCTGCATAACCATTGTTGGCACCTCCCGGCGAGATCGCTCCGATGATCTCTTCGCGCGAACATTCAGTGAGTCGGGTAAATTCTTCGTTGACATCCACGAAGCGGCCGTCGAGGTCGATGATCGACAATGGGTCCAGGATCGAGTCGAAGATCTTGCGCAGGCTGGCCTCGCTGTCCTTGAGCTTTCGCTCCGCCGCCACGAGATCGCTGATGTCGCGCGTGACTGCCAGGCAGCGCGGCTTGCCGTCCAGCTCCAGCAGCACCGCAGACATCAGGCACGGAATGGCGCTCCCATCTCTGGTGTAAAAATTGACCCGCATGTTGCGGACTTCTCCGCTTCGGGTCAAAGCCGCCACACAATCGTCGGATTCCTCCCGGCTCGTCCACAAGCCGATCTCCCAATAGGTCTTGCCCAGCACCTCTTCTCTGCTAAAGCCCGTCGCGCGGAGGAATTCGTGGTTGACGTCGATGTAACGGCGCGTCACTGGATCCAAAATCGCCGTCGCATCGAGGTTAACGTCGAAGAGCTTGCGCAGATTGGCCTCGCTGTTGCGCAGCTTCCGCTGCGCTTCTTTGACGTCCGAGATTTCATGGACCACGTTGATCACGCAGTCCTGATTGTTCAGCCGGACCACGACCGCGGAAATCAGCGCGGTCGTCGGTTGAGCGGGGTCAACGCCGACGAGCTGGGCCTCGACGTTTTGCACCGAGCCGCGTTCTCGCAGCTCCTTCGCGAGTTGCTCGCGGATGGCCGGCTGCACCCAGAAATTCAGGTCGATAGCGCGCCGGCCGACCACCAGCTCCCGCGCCAAGCGGCTGCGCTTGACGAATTGGTTGTTGACCTCGAGGATCCTGCCGGTATCCAGGCTGCTGACCATGACTATGTCGCCGCTTTGCTCGAAAATCTGCCGGAACTTCTCCTCGCTCTCCTTGAGTTTCCGATCGGTGCTCCACCGGTCTTCGACGTTTTGCGCGAGCTCGCGCCGATTCTTCATCTGCAAATAGACGTTTAACTGCCCGAGCCCGACCGCGGTCGTCAGCCCTATCCAATGCATAGAGGGATCGAAATCAACCACCCCATGCACACGCCCGAGAACGTAAAAGCAAATCATCCCGATAGCGCTAATCGCCGCCTGCCAACGCCAGTCCCACGGCGCCAGCATCCCCGCGGCGACCACGATGACAAGCACTGACATGAACAGCGGCTCGGCACGCATCGTCTCGGCACCGATCGCAGCGTTCGTGGCCATTAACGCAGTGCAGACAAAGACGACGATCTCCCGCCAATAGCGCAGTATCGCGGCGGTGAAGGTCAACAGAAGAAACACGACTCCGACGGCCATGCAGACCAAAATAAGGCCCTGCGTCACGTCGAACGTCGATCCGGACGTGTAACGATGCTGTGCTGCATAAATTAGATTGGAAAAGATAATCAGCAGCGCAGCCGCCCGCGACAAACCTATTACGGTTTCGTCCACGATGGGCAAATCGAACGAAGTATTGCGTGCCCACGCCCGCGCCAGCTCATCCGAAGTCAAAGCTTCGGCGTTCACCTGGTCATGCCGGGGATAGTGCCAGCGTTTCCTCTCACGCGAGGCCAAATCGTTCTGCTTGGGCGTAGCGCCCATCCGATTTCCTTCCCATCCCGGGCAATCGCCGGGCTCTGTTAAAACAGAGCAAGTCCAATGCCCGAAAAGTTGTCGCATAACCGCGGAGAAAAACCCCAATCACTCATCGATCCGCGCGGCCCACGGCGCGTTTCGACGCGATGTGTGCTGTTTTGAGATTTGGCCTGGCGCGCGCGTTGCGCGTCTGTGAACCGCGCATGAATTCTGCGAGAATCTCCGCAATTCTCGCATCGAGGTTCATCCGGATGAGTGCGACTGTTTCGATCCATCAAGGCAAGCTCGAAGGTGACGATCAGGGCGGACTGTTCGTCTTCAAAGGGGTGCCATATGCGGCTCCCCCCGTTGGTGCGCGCCGATGGCTCGCAACCGAGAAGCCCCGGCCGTGGACAGGGCTGCGCGACGCGCACCGCTTTGGCGCGGTGGCTCATCAGAACCCGGTGATGCTTAGCGCGCTGTCCGCGATGGTGGTCGATGGTGAGCAATCGGAGGATTGCCTGTCGCTGAACATCTGGACTCCCGGGCTCGACGGCAAGCGCCGGCCCGTGATGGTCTGGATTCATGGCGGCGCCTTCAGCATCGGCTCCAGCTCGCAGCTTCTCTACGACGGCTCGGTTCTCGCGCGGCGCGGCGACGTGGTCGTCGTCACCATCAACTATCGGCTCGGCCCGCTGGGCTTCCTCCGCCTGGCCGACGTGACCAACGGCAAGATTCCGGCGACCGGCAACGAAGGAATTCTCGATCAAGTCGCCGCCCTGCGGTGGGTGCGCGGCAATATCGCCGAGTTCGGCGGCAACCCCGCCAACGTCACCATCTTCGGTGAATCGGCCGGCGGCATGAGCGTCGGAACCATCCTGGCGATGCCGTTTGCGCGCGGGCTGTTCCACAAAGCGATCGCCCAAAGCGGAGCGAGCCACACCGGGGCCGCGGTCGCGCGCGCCAATCGCACCGCCGAGAAAATATTGTCGAGGCTCGGCGTGCGCCCCGCCGACGACGGCGCAATCCGCGCGCTGACACCCGCGCAATTGCTCACCGGCACTATGCTCGGCGACGGCAAGACGCCAGACCCCGAACTGGGGATGGCGTATCAGCCGGTAGCCGACGGTACCCTGGTGCCGCGCGCCGCGATCGACATGGTGGCGGACGGCACGGCGTCGGGCGTGGCCGTGATGGCCGGTTCCACGCTCGAGGAGTGGAAATTGTTCTCCTTGATGGATCCTTCATTGCACCGGCTCGATCGCGCCGGCTTGGGCGCGCGTATCGCCGGGCGTTTGACCGCGGACGGCGCCGATGCGCTCATCGACAGTTACGAAAAGGCTCGCGCCCCCCGGGGCGAGCCGGTCACGCCCGCTGAACTGTTCACCGCAATCGAGACCGACCGGGTGTTCCGCATCCCCGGCGTGCGCCTGGCGCAAGTTCAGGGACGCCACGATCCGCGCGTTTTCAGTTATCTCTTCACCTGGCCGTCGCCCGCGATGCACGGTGTGCTCGGATGCTGCCACGCACTCGAGCTTGGCTTCGTCTTCGGCGCCAATCACCTGCCCGGGATGAGCGTGTTCTCGGGCACCGGCCCGGCCGCGGAAAAGCTGGCGGTTCAGATGCAGGACGCATGGCTGGCTTTCGCACGATCGGGCGATCCAAGCTGCGCCAGCGTCGGCGCCTGGCCGGGTTATACCGAGGCGCGCCGGCCAACGATGGTCTTCGGCGCAAATACCAACCTGGAGGACGCGCCTCGCGACCCGGAGCGCCGCGCCTGGGACGCGATCCCCGATCGCAGCCTCGGCTCGCTCTAGCCGTGCGGCGCGCGTCACTCCAGCGATAGATCGACGCGCGTGGTCTTGCCCTGATCCTTGATTCCGCTGGCGTCGAGCTTCGGCGCGATTATGAACATCCGCGCTGCCTCGACTTTTTTCGCACTCAGATACGCGCGCACCGCGTTGGCCCGCGCGTCGGCAAGATGCTGAAGATCCTCATCGCTCACCGGGGTGTTGGCGAGGATTAGCTTCCTCATTTCGTCCGGCGGTTCGGTCTTCGCAAACCCGATGAAGTCGCGGGGCTTCTGAAATTTTCCCGCGCCGTAAACTTTCGCCAAATACTTGTTGTAATCCTCCTTCGAGATCGCGGCAGCTTTCGCATTCGCCTCTGCGCTCTCTCCCTCGGCTTTGTGGCTGAGCGCCTCGATGCTGTGCTCCAGCGATGCTTCACGGTAGCCGTCCTTGTCATATGCCGGATCGACGCGCCCCGAAATGTTGAGCTTCAAAGCGGTTCGATCCGCCAACGCCGCCGCGACCGTATCCAGTTTCTTCTGGCTATCCGGCGTTAGCGTCGCGTAGCCCGGAGCGAACTCTATGTAGCCGAGGTCTTGCTGCGCGCCGCTGCCACTGAACGCGGCCGCTATCAGCGAGAATGGCGACGTCACGACCTTGACGATGAGGTTCTTGAACGCGCTCCAGATGACGCTGCCGATGCTGAATTGCGGATCCGAGAGCGACCCCGACACGGGCACTCGCAAATCGATTTCTCCCTTCGAATTCTTGAGCAGTGCGACCGCAAATCGAATCGGCAGATTCATCGCATCCGGGCTCTCCACGTGATCGCCGAACGTCAGTTGATCGATGAAAATATGGTTGTCTGCGGTCAGCTTCCCCTGGTCCAACAGGTAATGAACATCGACCGTCAGCGTGCCTTTGACGATCGGATAGCCGGTGTATTTGGTCGAGTACGGGGTGAGGCCCGTCAGTTCGATACCGTTCGCCTTCGCCTTGATATCGACGAACGCAGTCGGCGCGAGCGGGCTTATCGACCCATCGATGTTGATCGGCGCGCTCCCGTTGATTTTCCCGTCGAGTAAAACTTCCGCCGGCGATGTGGATTTTGTCCCGAACCCGCCGACCTTGCCCTCCATCTCGGTCAGGTTCGCCGTGAAGTTGGGCTTGATGAAGTTGTCGGTGTAATCGACTTTGCCGCCTTTGAGCGTGACCTTGCCCACCTCGATGTCGGCGTTCATCGGCTGGCCTGCGTAAGGCTCTGCCGGACTCGGCGATGCCGCCGGAGCCACTTCAGGAGCCGTCGCGGCTGCCGGACTCGGTGCGGCAGCCGGAGTCGGCGTCGATGTCGGCGCCGGTGGAACCGCACCCTTCGAGCCCGGCGCTCCCGTGGCTCGCGTCAGTGACGTAGGCGCTTCTTGCGGGCCCGCGGTGATGTCCTTGAGGTTCAATTTGCCGGTTTTGTTGAGAATGACCCGCGAATAAAAGTTCGACAGCGCAAGCTCTCCGACATGCACCTTCGGCGGACCTTTTCCAAGTGCGAAATCGATTTTATTCGCGTCGAGCGCATTCATTCTGAAAAAGAGGGCGTTGGTCAGCTTGTCGAGCATCTTCACGCTGCCGAGCGATGCGTCGCCGCGATAGCTCACCAGAAAATCGTGGCGCGCCTGCTCCAGGCCAACCGTGCCGTCCATCGTCAGGTTCGCACTCGTGATCGTCGCGTTCAGCCTGCTGCTCACGTAAGGATTGGCAAACGCCAGATCCAGGCGCTTGGTCGCAACGCGCAGATCGGCCTTGAGCGGTGCGATCGCGGCCGTTCCGGTGACCTTGAAAGTGCCCGTGCGATTCAGCGTGCCGTCAGCCTCGACCGCGATCGGCTTGGTGAAATCGCTCGACACATCTTTCAGATGCAGATTCAGCGGCGCCACGGCCGCCTTGACCGGTTGCGGCGCATTGTCGTCCTCGAAGGTGGCGTCGGTCTGTTCCATCGCGACCGACGCGATCCGGTATTGCCAGCTCTGCGACGGCGGCGCCGGCGCCTTTACCGCTTTGCCCGCCGCTCGCCTGGTCCCGCGCGGCATTCGCTTCGTTTCGCGCATGCTTGCGCGCTTGCTGCGTGGCGGCGGCGCCGGGCCGCCGCGCATCAGCGAGGCGAGACTCAATTTCCCGCCGCGCTCGCGGCGAACGAACAGATGCATCCCGTCAATGCGCACCTCGCTGACCGTCGCCTGATGCGCCGCCAGGTCGAACTGTCCAATCGCGGCGCTGAGACTTTTCCACTGCACCGGTTTTTCGCGTTCGCGCGGCGCATCCATCTCGAAATTTTCGATCGCGACGGTCGCCGGCTCCGCGTGCACGTTGAAATGATCGCTCGCGAAATGCGTCTGTACGCTGGCCTTCGCGCTCAGCTTGCCCGACGCGATCGTGGCTGCAAGAATCGACTGGGCAAACGGCTGCAACGCCGGCAAGTCGATCTGATCGATCGCCGCCTCCGCTGTAACCTGCGAATCCGCCAGATCGAGTGCGCCTTTGACCGCAATCGCGCCGCCGCTGCGAATCTTGCCGTTGACGGTGAACGTCGCGGGCGATTTCCCCGGCATCCGAAGATTCTTAAGCCCGACCCCGAGCGTATCCACCGCCACTGCCGCCGGCGCCGCGCCGCGGTTATCCTGGACCTCCACCGCGCTGTTGGTGAGATCGAACGAGTCCAACTGAAAATCCATTGGCGCTTTCGCCGCGGATTTTTCCGCCGCTGGCGCCGCCGCCTGCGTCACGTTGCCCGCCGGCGCCGCTTGCACCGAAGGACTCGCCGGCGCCGCATTGCCGCCCGCGATCGACGTAAAATTATTGGTCCCGTCGGGATTGAGCCTGACATGCGCGAGCAAGCCATCGACCCAGATGGATCGCAGATAGAACACCGCGCCCAGCGGCTCGATATCGGTCAGTTTCACCTCGGCGTGTCTGAGTGCGGCGATTGGCGCATCCGCCGTGTCGCGAAGCTCGAGCTGATCCAGCGCTACCGTTCCGTTCAAGCGAATCAGCGGTTGCGACTCCGCCTGGATGAAATGCACGTACACGTCCGCCGACAGCGTCCCACTCGGAATTTTAACCGGGATCTTCATCGGCGCGTAGCTGAGGTAAAGCGGCAGGTCGAGCCGATGCAGTTTCAGGTCAACTACCGAATCGTGCGTCGCCTCGAACGGCTTGGCCACGCCGGCAATCCGCATCGGGCTGCCATCGATCACCATCTGCAGCAGCGGTTCGACCGACACGTGCACGTCGGAAGGCAGGTTCGCGATAAACGGCACGTTGATCTGAATCCGCTCGAGCTTGTGTTGCTTGCCGAGCGGCTGATCGTCGAATGTCACTTCGCCATCGCGCAGTTGAATATTCGAAACCGCAAATCGCATCGGCGCGCTTGGCGCAGCCGGTTTCGATTTTTCCGGCGGCGCGCCGCTCTCGAGCAGGTCAGAAAAGTTGAAACGCTGCTCTGACTCCCGAACGACATGGATCTGCGGCCTTTCGACCAGGACTTCGCCGACTACCGGCGCCAATCTGAAAATCGACGTCCACGAAACCTTCACTCGCAGATGCCCGATATCGACGAACGGCTTTGGACTGTCGCGCTCGCCAACGTGCAACTGGTCCACGTCGAGCCTCAGCGCATAAAGATTGAATCGGATTTTGCCCACGCCCACCGGGCGATGGATGCTGCCCGCGACGGGGCCGGTCAGGACGTGGCGCAACACCGGCGGAACTGCAAGGTACGCCGCCGGGTCCAGGAACAGCAGCACCGCGACGACGATCACCGCGATTTTCCGCACCCGGCGCGAACCGCTTAACTCCCGGGCACGCGTAATCCATGGCCTCGACGGGTGAAACGCCGACCTTGCGTGCCTCAGCGCGGCCCCCAGGTGCTCCCGTGCGCGGTTGAGAAGATTGGCCATGAGCCTCAAGCCGGCGTTACGCCGTCAGCGTGAGCCGTCGCCGCGAAATAGTCAATTCATCGCAAACACCTTGCGCAGCTTGACGCACGAGCGGAGATTGCGTCAACCTCGCGCCTTGGAGTGAATCGGATGCCAAAGACCAGTCTGCCGCGCCTCCACATCGAAGGACGATGGTTTCTGGACGAATACGGGCGCCGCGTTATCTTGCGCGGCGTCAATCTCGGCGGCGATTGCAAGGTCCCCTACCCCGAGGGCGGCACCAATTTCCCCTCCGACTTTTCCGACCATCGCGGGGTCTCCTTCATCGGCCGCCCGTTTCCGATTGGCGAAGCCGGCGAACACTTCTCGCGCCTGCGCGCGTGGGGCTTCAATTGCCTGCGCATGCTGACCACCTGGGAAGCCGTCGAGCATCGCGGCCCGCGCGACTACGACGTCGCCTACCTCGACTACTTCGCCGAGCTGTGCCGGCTCGCCGGTGACTACGGCTTCTACCTGTTCGTCGATTTCCACCAGGATGTCTGGAGCCGAATGACCGGTGGCGACGGCGCGCCCTGCTGGCTATTCGATAAGGTTGGAATTGACTATCGCCGGCTCGCCGAGTCGGGATGCGCTCATGTAATGCAAAATCTATATGACTATGCGCGCGGCGGCCGTCAGGAGGACCGCTACCCGACCATGAGCTGGGTGGATAATGAGCGCCGTCCCGCCAACGGCATCATGTGGACCCTGTTTTTCGCCGGCCGCGACTTCGCCCCCGGACTGACTATCGACGGCGTCAACGTGCAGGACTACATGCTCGAGCATTACCTCGGAGCGCAGCGCGAGGTCGCGCGCCGCGTCCGCGATTTGCCCAACGTGATGGGCTTTGACTCGCTCAACGAACCGGTCCCTGGATGGATCGGACAGCCATTCACCTATCGCCATCTGGGGCCGAGCGCCGCCAACCCCGACCGTGCGATGCCGGGCCTGGCGGGGTCGCCGCTCGACGGCTTGCTGGTGTCGCATGGAATTACGCGCTCGATACCGGTGCTCGAGTTCGACCCGGCAGCCAAAGCGGCAGTCCACAAACAGGATCGGACGATCAATCCCGGCCGCATCTCGATCTGGACCAGCGGCCGAAGCGATCCGTTCCAGGACGCAGGCGCGTGGCGGCTCAATAATGACGGCAGTTTAGACGTTTTGCGCGAGGACTTTTTCCAGCGCGTCGGCGATCGCAAGGTCAACTTCATCCAAGACTACATGGGACCGTTCTTCGCCCGCGTCGCCGAAAACATCCGCCAAATTAATCCCGATTGGATCCTGTTCGCAGAGCTCGATCCGCTCTCGGGGTTTCTCGGACCCGGATTCCCCGCCGAGACTCCTCCCAACAGCGTCAACGCCGGTCACTGGTACGACGTGGTCCTGGCCGCGACCAAGATGTTCAGTCCGAATTTCAGCCTCGACGTGTTGACCGGCGAGATTGCGACCGCCGCCGAGCAGATTCAGGCGCGCTACGAACGCGAGCTGGGCAGGATGGCCCGGATGTCAGAAACGGTGAACGGCGGCGCACCCACCCTCATCGGCGAATTTGGGATTCACTTCGATTTGAACGGCGCCGAAGCGTACCGCGCCTTTCACGCCGGCGATCGCAGCGATGCACCGTGGACTGCTCACATCGTCGCGCTCGATCTAATGTATAATGCACTGGATACTCTGCTCATCAATGGTACGCTATGGAACTATACTGCATCCAATAGCAACGATCTGGCTATTGGCGACGGTTGGAATCAGGAAGATCTGAGTATCTTCTCGCGCGACCAGCAAACCGATCCGGCCGACATCAATAGCGGCGGCCGCGCGCTCTCCGGCTTCGTCCGGCCTTACGCGCGCGCGACCCAGGGTATTCCGCGCATCATGAAATTCGATCGGATCGGCGGCGCCTTCGAGTTCGTGTTCGATTGCGATCCTTCCGCCGCCCGCCCGACCGAGATCTTCGTGCCGCGCATTCAGTATCCGCGCGGATGCGTGCTTGAAGTGTCCGGCGCCGGCGCCAACGGCGAGCTGGATCTCGACGGCCAGCGCGCCGTGGTCAAGGCCGCGCAGCCGGGCGAAGTCCGCGTCGTGATCCGCCGCAAGTCTTCAGCCGCTCCTTAGCTGTACTTGCGCCCCGGCCACCACGGAAAGTAGGCGGGCATGTCCTTCGATACCTTGTCGGGAAATTTCGCCGGACGTTTCTCCAGAAATGACGCGACGCCCTCCCTCGCATCCGCCGAAGGGGCGCGCGCAAAGATTCCGCGGCTGTCCACCTTGTGCGCTTCCATCGGATGGTCCGCGCCGGCCATCCGCCACAGCATCTGCCGGATCAGCGCGACCGACACTTGCGAGGTATTGTCCGCGATCTCGCGCGCGAGCGCGCGCGCCGCTGGAATAAGCTCGTCGGGCTTGTAGATCCGCTTGACCAGCCCGCCCGCCAGCGCCTCTTCGGCCCCGAAAACCCTGCCCGTAAACGTCCACTCCAGCGCCTGCGCGATGCCGACGATCTTCGGCAGGAACCAGCTCGAGCACGCCTCGGGCACGATCCCGCGCCGCGCGAACACGAACCCGAAGCGCGCGTTCTCCGACGCCAGCCGCACGTCCATCGCCAGTTGCATCGTCACGCCCACGCCCACCGCCGCTCCGTTCACCGCCGCGATCACCGGCTTCAGACACTCGAAGATGCGCAGCGTCAGCCGTCCGCCGCCGTCGCGAACCGCCTCGTTGCTCCAATCCACGCTGCCGTCGGCCCTGATCGCCGAGCGCCGCGGCGGAACATCGCCGCCCTCCGACTGAAACGCGCCGGGGCCCGGCGACAAATCCGCGCCCGCACAGAACGCGCGCCCCGCGCCGGTCACGATAATCGCGCGCACCTCGTCGTCCGCGTCGGCCCGATCGAACGCGTCGATCATCTCGCTCATCATGACGCCGGTGAAGGCGTTGAGCTTCTCCGGCCGGTTGAGAGTGATCGTCGCGATATTGTCCGCGACTTCGTAAATGATCTGTTGATACGCCATGCAGTCCGCTCCGTCGCCGCCCGCTGCTTCTACTTCACGAACAGCATCAGCGCTTCGTACACCAGCGCCGGCTTCTGCTGGCCTACCACCTGGATTTCCGTCTCCCGCGTGAGCATCGTCCCCAGCGGCCGCGGCTCGACCGCGATCAGCCGCGAGCGGCAATGAACGCTGGCGCCCGCCGGCACCGGCGCGACGAAGCGCAGCTTGTTCGCGCCGTAATTCACCACGTTGCGAAATCCCGTGATCGCGTACTCCTCTTTGGTCCTGAACGCCGGCAGCAGGCTCAGCGTCAGAAAACCGTGCGCCACCGGTCCGCCGAACGGACTTTCCTTCTTGCAGCGCTCGATATCGACGTGAATCCACTGATGGTCGCCGGTCACCTCGGCAAATTGATTGATCTTTTCCTGCGTCACCTGGATCGGCTCGCTCCACGGACCGAATTCCTTGCTGATCTTCGCCGTGAGCGCCGCGATATCGTCAACCTTAATCGTCTGCATATTTTTCCTCCGTTTTCCGATTGGTTATCGCTGGTCTAACCAATTCAGTTTCAATTGGCAACTTAAATCGCGCGCCCCACCGGCGTCGGGAACCTCTCGCGTTCAGTAAGCGCACAATCCGCCGCCGCTATCAACGGGATATTCGCGAACAACCAAGAGCGAAACCCAAAAACGAAAACCTAGACCGGAGGATGCTTGTCCTTCCACGGCCGGGCGCGTTCGAACTCGGCCGCCAGCGCGATTATCCCCGCTTCATCTCCCGGACGGCCGACGAGTTGAATCGCCAGCGGCAGTCCCGCCTGGTTGAATCCGTTGGGGAGCGAGATGGCCGGCTGACCGGTCGAGTTGAACGGAAATGTAAACGCGATCCACCCGTAGATCTCATCCGCGGCGGTGGCGGGATTCGACGGCAAGGTGCCGAGCCGCACCGCGGGCCGGGTGATCGTCGGCGCGACGATCGCGTCATAGGGCATCAGCGCGTGAACGATTTCGCGCGACGTATTGTGCATCGCGGTTACCGCACGGATGTAGTCGGCGGCGGAAATTTTGGCGCCCCATTCGTAGTTTCCGCGCACCAGCGGATCGAGTAGCTCCGGCTTTGGAATGTTCAGCGCCGAGACCGATGCGCCGATGATCACGCGGACGTGCTTGCCAAGCTGCTCGCCGGGATCGAGCGCGATCGGCTCGACGCGATGCCCCATCTCGCGGATCGCCCCGCAAGCGGACTCGAGCGCGGCGTTAGTTTCGGCGTCCACCGCGCCGAGCGCGCTATGGTTGATAACGGCGAGCCGGAGTTTTTTCGGATGTGCCGAAACTTCCTTGGCGAACGGACGCGACGGCGGCCGTGCCGCGTACGGATCGCCCGGCATCATTCCCGCCATCGCATCCAGCATCAACGCCGCGTCGCGGACGGTGCGCGCGATCGGGCCGGTGGTCGAAAGTCCGGCCCATGCTTCGCCCTCCTGCGGCGCCCGCGTGATTCGTCCCCGCGACGGTTTGATTCCGACCACGCCGCAGCATGCCGACGGTATGCGAATCGACCCGCCGCCGTCGCTGCCCTGCGCCACGGGATGCAGTCCGGCGGCCACCGCAGCGGCCGACCCGCCGCTGGAGCCGCCCGCGGTGTGTTCGAGGTTCCAGGGATTTCGCGCGGGCGGGCAGAGACCGCCCTCGGTGGTCGGCCGCAGCCCGAATTCGGGCGTGGTCGTTTTGCCAAGCAGGATTCCGCCCGAGTTGGCGAGCCGCACGGCGAGTTCCGCGTCTGCCGGCGCGTGCCAGTTCTCGTAGTTCTTCGAGCCGAACGTCGTGCGGATATCCCTGGTCCAGACCAGGTCCTTGAGCGAGTACGCGACGCCGAACAGTGGCAGCTTGGCCGCATCCGAAGCCTTGATCTTTTCCAGCCGCGACGCGTCCGCGAGCGCGCGATCCGCCGTGACGGTCATGAACGCGCCCAGCCTGGGATTCAGTTGCTCGATGCGGGCGAGAAAAAATTCCGCGACCTCGCGCGGCCGCACTTCCTTTTTCAGCACCAGCTCGCGCAGTTCGTATGCCTCGATGTACGGGTTGAGCGTCACCGTCACCTCCGCGCATCGCGCGCCGATTCAAAGGTTATCGACCCAAAAGTCCTAGTTAGCCCAAAACCACGCCGCCCGCCAACTGATGCAGTTCTAGTCTGGCGTTGACACCGCCTGATGCTGGGGCGACCTTGAATAAGGATCGAAAATGGAAGTTCCGGCTTAAATGAGGACGGCGGATGCGGGCGGCAATCCTCCGCTGGCGACGGAAAGCGTCGGCGGCGGCGCGATCGCACCGAGCAATGCCGCCGTGCATTCACCGGCCGCGCCTGCCCGTATCGCTTTGCCGACCAAGCTCTTCTACGGTCTCGGGTCGGTCGCCTTCGGCGTGCAGGGTCTGGCGCTTGGCTCGCCGCTGCTGTTGTTCTTTAACCAGGTGATCGGCCTGCCAGCGCCGTGGGTCGGTGGCGCGATAATGATCGCGCTCATCTTCGACGCAGTCTTCGATCCGATGGTCGGCCAATGGTCCGACCATGTCAGGTCCCGATGGGGACGCCGCCATCCCTTCATGTACGCTTCGGCGATCCCGCTCGCGATTGCCTTCTATTGCCTCTGGAACCCGCCCTACCACTGGTCCAACCAAGCCATGTTCGGCTACCTGCTGGCGTCGCTGATTGCGGTCCGGTTGCTGGTCAGTCTCTACGAGATTCCGAGCGCGGCGCTGGCGCCCGAACTGACCGCTGACTACGACGAGCGGACCGGCTTGCTCAGCTATCGCTTCTTCTTCGGAACGCTTGGCGGGACCGCGATGGCGGTGCTCGCCTTCATGGTTTTCCTGCGCAAGGACGCGACCCATCCGCTCGGGGTGTTGAACCGGCACGGCTATGAGCAGTGCGGATTAGTTGGCGCGTTGGTCATACTCGCCTCGATTCTGGTTTCCTCGTTCGGCACCCACGGCCGGATCGCCGCTTTGATCCAGCCGCCGCGGCGTAATCTCGGCCTGCGGGGCAAGGCGCGCGAGATCGCCGCGACCCTGGCCAATCGCTCGTTTCTATCGCTCACGATTGCCGGAATCATCGCCGCCATAAGCGGTGGCCTGAGCGCCGGCCTCGGCCTCTACATCACGACGTACTTCTGGGAGCTGACCCCCAGGGAGATATCGTACCTGGCAGGCTTTGGTTTCGTCTCCGCCATCCTGGCGGTGTCTCTTGCCCCCGCGGTTTCCAAGGCGATGGGTAAGAAGCGGGCCATGATCACGCTGTTTGCCGTGGCACTGGTAGCCGGCTCCCTGCCGATTCCGCTGCGTCTGCTCGGACTCATGCCGCCCAATCATTCCTTGGCGCTCCTGGCAATCCTGTTCGCCGACGCCGTGATCCGCGACACGCTCGGCATCATGGGCTACATCATCGTCGCCTCGATGATGGCGGACGTGGTCGAGGACATTGCGGTAAGCAGCGGACACCGCTCGGAGGGCCTGCTGTTCGCGACCGTCGGGCTGTTGCAGAAGTGCATCTCCGGGGTGGGCACTTTCCTGTCGGGGCTGCTGCTGGGCTTCGTCAACTTTCCGCAGGGCGCCATTCAGGGCCATGTCGATCCGGCCGTGCTGCGCCATCTGGTCCTGATCTTCGTACCGGTCTCGGCGGGTTGCAGCGCGCTTGCGATCGCGGTTCTCGGCTTCTATCGGATCGACCGCACCGTCCATCAACGCAACCTCGAACGGCTGCGCGATGCGGCCGCGATCGCCGAGACCAGCGAGGCCGAAGCTCGCGAGGGCGTCACCCCCATGACCCGCGTCATCTAACCTCGCGCCGACGAGCTGCTCTGGCGCAAAGATCGAACTTCGCATTTGCAGACTGCTTGAGGTCGGTGGTACTACGAATCGGGATTCAAAATTAAAATTCCCGCTATTTAGATCGAACATTTATATCCACCCCTGACCCGGGAGAAGGAATCGTGCCCGACTATTCGAACGCACCCAAAAAATTGACCTTTCACTCGCACAAGGCGGTTTCCCGCTTAAAGATAATACTTGGCCTGTGGTCCGTCCTTATGATTTGTTCGCCGCTCGGCCGGATCGCCGCGGCCCGAAGCGGTCACGATTACAAGCGTTGCTATGGCTATTTTGCTCTGTGTGCGGCCTCCACCTGTACACCGACTGGAGGAACAATCACGGTCAACGTCATTGGCGGCGGTACCGCCGTGTTCCCCGAGGCTGATTGCGTCTGCCCGATCTTTTACGGTCGGGCTCTCGCCGACCTGAACGGAGGCACCATGACTGGCTCTTGCACCGCGCCTTCGAAGGACGAACTCTGGTCAATCTATAAGAACACGGAGCGCATTCCGCAGGCGATGAACGACTGGGTGCAAAGAGGCCCCAAAGTCTGGGCCCCGAACCAAATTTGCAAGGCAAAACTCGATCTCGGGGATCAGAGTGTCAACTGCTTCGGCTTCCCTTGTGACTCGGAGGATTATATCAACGGCGTGCCGGTAACCACGTGCCACTGCGCGCTTGGAGAGTCTTTTGAGGGCACCGCCGTTGCCCCGCACACGGCGTTTTGGACGCATGCTGGCCAGAACAGTCAAGCCGTCTGTGCCGAACACCCTGCCGCCGTGCCGATCTCGCTGCCGACCCCGGATCCCTGACCCGTTGCGGATCGCTGGATGTTGGTGCTAGCACGAATCCGGATTCATATTCGGAAATCCGGTTCAGCGCGATGCACGGAGGATCCTGAATGTCGCGAAGCGGGCCTGCCAAGCCCATTTAGGAGTGGGACAATCCCGGCGAAACCGTCAAATTCCTCCGATTCCGCTTCATCAGAACCCGCTTTGCCCAGTGGTAATGGGGCCGAGCCGTCGGCCTTTCGCTTCGAAAAAATCGACGCGGCGATACTCGCGCTGATCCTTGGTTTTGCGCTGCTCCTAATCGCGCGCAAGGGATTTGGCACCGGACAGGAATTGTGGCCGATGCCCGACGCGGAGGAATACGCCGCGACTGCGGTGAACCTCGATCGCGGCTTGGGCCCGGTGCTCCATTTCGGGGGAATTTCTTATCCGAGCCTCCACCCGATCGGTTATCCACTCATCCTCGCCGCTGCGTATCCACTTCTTGGGCATAGGGTCGAGCGGCTATGCATGGTTACGGCGCTGACGGCGTTGGTCGCGATAGCCGGGCTTTATCTGCTGACGCTCGGGATGTTCGACCGGCCGAGCGCGATTTTCGCCGGGTTACTACTGGCCACATCGCCACATTTTCTCGTGCTTTCCACCTGCGTGATGAGTGATGTCCCTGCGCTGGCCGTCGTAATCCCCGCCGTACTGGCATTCTTGTATGCTGAGGAAAAGGAGAGCATGGTCGCCTCCGCGCTGTGCGGACTGCTGGCCGGCCTGGCCGTCACAATCCGCCCCACCAACGCCGTCATTCTGGTTGGGATGCTCGCAGCGGTTGTGCTGGTCCAGCCACCCAGATTGCGGCTCGCGCGAGTGATGGCATTCGCGATCGCATTCCTCCCATTTCCCGGATTGCAGGCCTGGGTGAACCTGCACTACCTCGGTTCCCCCCTTTCAAGCGGTTACGCATTCTGGCTGCCGCAGTTCTATAGCTCAATGTTCAAGCCCTTTAAGCTGAGCTACCTCTTTGTACCCTGTCATGCGATCGATACGGGCGATCGGCACGGAAGTCTCATCTCTTATGCCATCGCGATGCTAGGTCTCGACGGCATCTTCGGCCAGGTTCCTATGAGTTGGAAGCTCCGAGCGTTAGTTCACGCGCGCTACGATTTGTACCCCTTTCCAGTGGCTGTCTTCGCAGGACTGGGCGTGTTCATGGCGATGCGCCGGGATGGCAACGCCAGCATGATGCGCGCGATGTACTTGGGCTTGGGCTTTCTTGCCTCGCTGTTGCTCATTTGCCTCTTTCATTTCTATGTCGATCCCCGCTTCCTGCTGCCGGCCTTGTTTATCGTTTTTGCCGCGGCGGGCTATGGGCTGGTCAGCGCGAATCGAAGGCTTAAGTGGGGATGCGCGGGATTTGCGGTGATTGCCCTGGACGCGCTTCTCGCCGGCGCGATTGTGGTCGTGACGGTTTCCCGGCTTGCGGCGGCGCCGCCGTCGAAGCTGGTCGCCGAGGTGCTCACGATCCGGCCCCGGCTCAGCAACGCCGTGGTGGTCAGCGATATCTCCCTGCAATGGCTCGAGCTTTATGCGGGCGGAGAACAAACCGACTTCGTCGGCCTCAGCAATCTTTTTGCCCCTCAAGCGAAACAAGGATCTCCAGAGGACTACCATTTGTTCTACCTTTGGCTCAAAAAGGCCGAAGGATGGTCCGGCCCGATACCGCCTGTCCTTCTTCCCGATGGCAGCCTCGACTTGGCCGAAGCGGGCAAGCTGGCACAGCAGGATAAGATGGGACGCCCGGTGTACCTGCTCTTATTGGGGCTGGCCAGCCGCGGATCCTTAGATGAGCCTGAGCGGGAGTTCGCCCAGATCGATCCCTACTTCACCCACGAAACGATCGCACACTATCCCGAGCTGGGACTTTACCGTTTGAAGGCGCGCTAAGCCGCCCGCTGCCCGCGCGCTGCGCTCGAACTGACCGCCCGGGTTGATATACCCCGGCACTTCGGATATTGATAATCAGTATCAGCGTCCCCGCGCCATTCATGCTCCATTCGCCCGACATCGCCGCAGACCTCCGTCTGCAATCGGATCTGCCGGCCCGGATAGCATCACGCCCATGAGACTCGCCGAACAGATCGGCGTTAGCCAGAACGCGCGCGCGCCGGCGGCGCCGCCCGCGGGCGGGGTGTAATCAAGCCAGCCGCTGGGTTAATCTTTTTTGTCTTTTTTTTTCGACTCGACTGGGGAAAGGGGTTCAATTTGTTGCAAACGACGATTCTGTGGACGCACGCGGTGGCCGGCGCGATTTGGATCGGCGCGTGCGCATGCTTTGCGATCGCGGGTCTCGCGCTCGGCGCCGGCAGCCCCGAGCAGCGCAATTTTGTCGCCAAGTCGGCGTCCAAGATCGACGCGCTCGGCCTCGTCGCCGCCGCCGTGCTGCTCGCGACCGGACTAACCGGCCTGACCGTGGTGACAGCCTTGCACGGCTTCGCCTTCTCCACCGCTTTCATGACGGTGCTTGCGATCAAGATCGGGCTGTTTGTCGTGATGCTCGTCGCGATGACGTGGTCGATGAGAGTCGGTGCTGCCGTCAGAGCTGCCATCGCGCGCGAGCATACCGGCGCGGCCGCCGCCGCGATGCCTCAGATGGTGAAGGCGCACGTCGCAGTCGTTGCGATGGGCGCGGTCGCGCTGATACTGGGAACCTGGCTGATGGGGAGCTAAGCGCGCGCGATGGCTGAGACACCACCGAAGATCAAAATCGGCGCGTTCGAGGTCGCCTTCCCCGCCGACGGTTTCTGGCGCAACGACGGCGGATGCATGTTCGGGGTCGTCCCGCGCGATCTCTGGAAACACACCCATCCCGCCGACGAGCACAACCGTATCCGCCTGAATCTGACCTGTCCGCTGATCATGAAGGGAACCGATGCGATCCTGGTCGATACCGGAATCGGCAACCGCCTGAGCGCCGTCGAGCGCAATATCTTCGATCATGGCGACGGATGGCTGCCCGAGAATCTGCGCGCGCTCGGGATGGAGCCGGGCGACGTGACCCATCTGATCGTGTCGCATCTCCATTTCGATCATTGCGGAGGAATCGTGCGCCGGCGCGATTCGGGCGCGCTGGAAGCCGCGTTTCCGCGCGCGCGAATCTTCGTGCAGAAGGGCGAACTTGAAATCGCCGCCGATCCGCGCAATGAGCGGCTGCGCGCGGCCTATCGGCCGGCGGCCGAGATTCTCGCGCCCGTCCGATCGAGGCTCGAAGCGATCGACGGCGATACCACCATCGTCCCGGGCGTGCGCGCCGTCGTCACCGGCGGCCATACCCGCGACCATCAGGCGGTGATCGTCAGCGACGCGGGCGAATGCTTCATGCACCTGGCCGATATCGTGCCCACGCGATCGCACATCCGAGGCCCGTGGAACCAGGCGTACGATCTCGACGTGCTGCGCACGATGGAGCAGAAGGCGCACTACCTCGGCCTCGCCGTCGAGGATCGATGGTGGCTCTCGTTCGCGCACGACGACACTGTGTTCGCGGCGACGGTGAAGAACGACCGCGGGCGCATCGTCCTCGCCGACACGATCCCCGTTTCCGAGCGGCTGTTCGAATGACGCGGAAATCGGATGCGCGAGTAGCCGGTCTTGAACTGCGCCAGCGGCCTGATTCGGCCAAGTATCTATTCGGCGGCTTTCGTGTTAGACCACGATTAGAAAGCAGGCTGCGTCGAACCACCGAGGCATATTAGGCTCTGTAAACAGATGCCGGGAACCTCGGGCGCACAACCTGCTTTTTCATATCGCTTTCCATCCCGCCATCAGCGCGTAATTCCTAACAGGAGAGCTTTGCGTAACCGGATGTTGGTACTGAAGCAGTACGCGCTGGCGCGCTCTTTGTTTGTGTCATTCTGAGCCGCTGCGGCGAAGAATCCCGAATCTTTCTCGGCGCAAAACACTTCGACTTCACTGAGGCCATGCGGAGCCGAGCTGCTCCGAATTCAATATGCGGTTACGCGCAGCTCCCCTGGCAGGAGCCACCCCTGGCCGTGGCGACGGTAGCTGAGTATTGAGCCGCTGCCACTGTCCGCGCCCGCCAACGGCGGGCGGCCCTAACACTGGGTGCAGGGGTCAGCCCCTGCCGCGCAGAAATTTTGCTTGTTGCTGATCAGTCACTCGGTTATACTCGAAATCAGGATGGGCTCCCGAGATTGCACGGCCCGACCGTTTTCACCTTCCACAAGCAGTATCCCTGCTAAACACTCCATAACCCGAAGGAGATAGCCAATGGCGGATCTCAATAACTTCGAGCGGGTGATCAAAGAAGATCGCGCGGCGCGCGAGTCCAAGCAATGGCGCGGCACCCTGCTCGAGTACCTCGAGCTGGTGAAGGCCGACCCGACCATGACCAAGCTCGCCCACGCGCGAATCTACGACTTGATCATTGCTTCCGGCCTTCATTCGTTGCACGACACCGACGATCCGCGCACCAAGCGGCTGTACAAGGATGAGCCGCTGAAGGTGTTCAACTTCTTCGCCCAGGAATTTTTCGGAATCGAACGCACCATCGCGCAGATCGTCCGTTACTTCCATTCCGCGTCGCTCAAGGGCGAAGAGAGCCGGCAGGTTCTGTACCTGATGGGCCCGGTAGGCTCGGGCAAGAGTTCGCTGGTCGAGCGGATTCAGCGCGGGCTCGAGCAGGTCGGCATCATCTACGCGATCGAAGGATGCCCGATGAACGAGGAGCCGCTGCATCTGGTCCCGCGCCATCTGCGCCGCGAATTCGAGAAGATGCTCGGCGTGCACATCGAGGGCGACCTCTGCCCGGTCTGCCGCTATCGGCTCAAGTCCGAGTTCAACAATCGCTACGAGGAAGTACCCGTCGTCGCCCGCAGCTTCTCCAAGCGCAACCGCGTCGGCGTCGGCGTGGTGCCCCCGGTCGATCCGAACAACCAGGACACCTCGGTGCTGATCGGATCGGAAGACATCTCCAAGCTCGACCAATACTCCGAAGGCGACCCGCGCGTGCTCGAACTAAACGGCGCGCTCAACGTCGGCAACCGCGGCATCGTCGAGTTCATCGAAGTTTTCAAGAACGAGACCGAGTACCTGCACGCGATGATCACCGCGACCCAGGAAAAGGTCATTCCCGCGCCCGGACGCCACGGAATGGTGTACGTCGATACCTGCATCGTCGCCCATTCCAACGAGGCCGAGTGGCAGAAGTTCAAGGCCGATCACACCAACGAGGCGATCCTCGATCGCATCGTCGTGGTCAAAGTGCCCTACAACCTGCGCCTGTCCGAAGAGGTCAAGATCTACCAGAAGATCATCCGGAACTCGGATTTCCGCGCCCACGTCGCGCCGCACACGCTCGAACTCGCCTCGATGTACGCGATTTTGTCGCGCCTGGAGCCGACCGCCAAGTGCGACCTGATGACCAAGCTGCGGCTCTACAACGGCGAGGAAGTCGTAGAGAAAGGCCGCACCAAGAAGATCGACGTCCAGGAGCTGAAAGAAGACACCAAGCGCGAGGGGATGTCGGGAATCTCGACCCGCTTCATCATGAAGGCGCTCGACAACGCGCTCTCGGACAACGTCTCGGGCAACTGCATCAATCCGATCAACGTGCGCGAGGCGCTGATCTCGATGACCAAGGAGGGCGACCTGCCCGACGACACCCGCAAGCAGTACCTCGAGTTCCTCCAGGACACGCTGCACAAGGAATATCTCGACCTGCTGGAAAAGGAGATCACCCGCGCCTTCGTCTATTCGTACCAGGAGCAGGCCGAGTCGCTGTTCCAGAACTACCTCGATCACGCCGAGGCGTTCGTCAACAAGACCCGCGTGCGCGATCGCAACACCAAGGAGGAACTGGCGCCCGACGAGGGCTTCCTCAAGTCGATCGAGGAGCAGATAGCGATCATCGGCTCCGCCGCCGACGGATTTCGCCAGGAAGTCATCGCCTACCTCTGGGCAACCTCGCGCCGCAACGAAAAGATCAGCTACAGGAGCTACGAGCCGCTCAAGGAAGCGATCGAGAAAAAGCTGATGACCTCGGTGCGCGACATCTCGCGCATCATCACCAAGGCCCGCACCCGCGACGAGGAACAGGGCGAGAAGTACGGCGCGATGGTAAAGAATCTGCTCGACAACGGCTACTGCGAATCCTGCGTGGACGTAGTGCTAAAGTACGCCGCCAACAACCTCTGGAAGGATTGATTGTTGTGTCATTCTAGAGCGAGTCTGCGGAGCGAAGAATCCCGGACCCGGCATGATCGAACGGACCCGCTGAGGTAAACATGCCCAACGGCGATACCATCTTCCGCGAATACCGGATCTCCGACGCCGAACGCTCCGACCGTTCGGCCGGCGACCGGCTGCGCCATCGCCAGAAAGTCCGCGAATCGATCCGCGAAAATATCGCCGACATCATCGCCGAAGAATCGATCATCGGCAAAGACAAGGACCGCGTGATCAAGGTCCCGCTGCGCGGAATCAAGGAATACCGCTTCGTCTTCGGCGACAACGCTCCCGGCGCGTCGCAGGGCAACGGCGACTCGCGCCCCGGCCAGGTCGTGGGCAAAACCGGCAAGGACCGCCCCGGCAAAGGCGACGAGCAGGCCGGCGACCGCCCCGGCGTCGATTACTACGAGACCGACGTCACCCTCGAGGAATTGATCGAGATCATGTTCGAGGATCTCGAACTGCCCAACCTCGAGCGCCGCGCGCTGCGCGAAATTCAGTCCGATTACTCGACCCGGCGCAAGGGTTACCGCAAGGTCGGGATCCGCATCCGGCTCGACAAGCGCCGCACCGCCAAGCAGCGCGTGATGCGGATGCTCGCGTCCGACAAGCGGATCGGCGCGGAGGCGGCGCGCGCGGCGGAAAAATCGGAAGAATCGCAGGCCGCCGCCGGGGTCGAAGGCGCGCTCGATGAAATCGCGCTCGAAGAAGGCCGGCTCGAGCAAGCGGAGCCCGCCGCTTCGACCGGCGCCGCATTCCAGCGCGTCCATCGCCGCTTCCCGTTCCATCAGGACGACCTGCGCTACAAGCACGTCGAGATCGACACCAAGGAGGAGTCCAACGCCGCGGTAATCTGCATCATGGATACCTCGGGCTCGATGGACACGATGAAGAAGTACCTGGCGCGCAGCTTTTTCTTCCTGCTCTATCAGTTCATCTCGACCCGTTACCGCAACGTCGAAATCGTTTTCATCGCGCATCACACCGAGGCCAGCGAGGTCACCGAAGAGGAGTTCTTCCACAAGGGCGAATCCGGCGGCACCTTTATCTCATCCGGCTACGCCAAGGCGCTGGAAATAATCGCCGCGCGATACCATCCGTCGCTGTGGAACCTGTACGCCTTCCATTGCTCGGACGGCGACAATTTCGACTCCGACAATCCCGTCGCCCTCAAGCACGCCGAAGAACTCGCCGGGATTTGCAACTTGTTCGGCTACGGCGAGATCAAACCGCTCGGCTCGCGCTACTACGAATCTTCGATGCTCAACGTGTTCCGCCGAATTCAGGCGCCGAACTTTCACACCGTGCTGATCGAGCGCAAGGAAGACATCTGGCCGTCGTTCCGGGCCTTCCTCGCCAAGGACCGGGTGAAGGAAGCATGAGCGCCGCTTCGAACGCGGGCGGATCGCCGCACAGCCCGAGGTGGACGCTCGCCGATCTGGCCGAGTGGGACCGGCGGATTCGCGCCAAGGCGAAAGAGTTCGGGCTCGACTGCTATCCGCAGGAGTTCGAGCTTTGCGATCACACCGGGATGCTCGGGTACATGGCGTACTCCGGGATGCCGTCGCACTACCCGCATTGGTCGTACGGCAAGTCGTACGAGAAGCTCAAAACGCTTTACGATCACGGGGTCAGCGGCCTGCCCTACGAGATGGTTATAAACTCCAATCCCGCGATCGCCTACCTGATGCGCGACAACTCGCTCCTGCTCCAGGTGCTCACCATCGCGCACGTGTACGCGCACAACGACTTCTTCAAGAACAATTTCACCTTCAAATCGACCCGCGCCGAACTGACGATCGAGGCGTTCAAGGCCGCGGCGATGCGCGTGCGGCGCTACGTCGAGGATCCGTCGATCGGGGTGGACCAGGTCGAGCGGATTCTGGACGCGGCGCATGCGCTGTCGTGGCAATGCCGGCGCAATCTTGCGATCAAAAAGCTCACCCCGGCGCAGCAGATGGCTCGCGCCGAAGACAGCGCGCAGGGACAGCCCGACCCGTTTCAGAAAATCCACGCGCGCAAGCAGATCGAGGCCCCCGATTTTCACAAGGTCCCGCTCGAACCCGACGAAGACCTGCTGCTCTTCATTCGCGATCACAACCCGTTCCTCGCCGACTGGGAGAAGGATTTGCTCACCATCGTCGATGAAGAGGCCAAGTACTTCATCTCCATGATGGAGACCAAGATCATGAACGAGGGATGGGCGAGCTACTGGCACAAGAAGATTCTGGAGTCGCTCGAGCTGGACCAGGGGCTCCATCTCGAATTCATCGTCAACCACAACCAGGTCGTCCGCCCGATTCCCGGCCAGATTAACCCGTACCATCTCGGACTCAAGATTTGGGAAGACATCTACCGCCGCTTTACCAGCCCGACCGCCGACGAAATCAAGCGCGACGGCCCGCCGGTCAAGTCCGGCGCGGAAAAAATCTTCGAGGTCCGCGAGGTCGAGCGCGATGCGTCGTTTATCCGCCGCTATCTGACCGAGGATCTCGTGCGCGAGCTGGATATCTTCGAATACGAGGCGCGCGGCGAGGAGCTGGTGGTCAGCAAGGTGGCCGACGACGATGGATGGCGGGAGGTCAAGGCGACGCTGATCGCCAACGTCGGCACCAACTCGATCCCGGTGATGAAGGTGGAGGACGCTGACTTCGGCCGCAACCGCACCCTCTACCTCAAGCACTATCACGACGGCCGCGATCTGCACATTGAATACGCCGAGAAAAGCCTCGGCTACCTGCAGCGGCTGTGGGGCCGGGAAGTCGTGCTCGAGACCGTGCTGGACGGCAAACGCTCGCTGTTATGCTGCAACGATCGCGGTTTTTCCGTCCGCGCGCTCAAGTAGAAACCACCCGCCCGCCGCATCAGGCCGGTCGAGCACGCGCTCGAGGACGGTTTTGGACATCTCCATCGCCACACCCCGGCACGTTGCTTTAGATTTGATGGTCTTATAATTTCAGACGTGGACGATGCGGTTCGGGTCGGCTGCAAGGAGGCGCGGATGATGGAGTGGCCGAAGTGCCAAAAATGTAACAATGGCGCACTGATTCCACTGTCTGACTATGGACAGGAGGGCGCTTCGGTTCTGTTCAAGGCGTGGGTTTGCACGAATCCCGATTGCGGTTTCAGCCTGCGCGTCGACAAGGGCGAAGTAACTTACGGCAGGCGGATTGAGACCAAGCACTGATTGATTTGTGATTGCGACCAAGAGGGTAGTCCGTGCGGGCTGCCCTTTTTTTGTCGTGCGTGCGCGAGCGGCTCGCTGCGAGATTTACGAAGAATGACAAATCTCGCGCGTCGCGGTACGGTGATGCGCGAGTACGCATGAGCATTCGTCGATCACATTTGCTGTTGATTCTTGTCGCGTCCGCAGCCGCATTCGCACTCTCAGCGCCAAGGTGCGCAAGCGCAAGCGTGATCGCTGCTACCGAGTCCGACAACGGCCGCGAATTCACGCTCGCGCGCGGCGACCGGCTTGAGATATCGCTGCCTGCGACTCCGGGGACCGGGTACACATGGCAGGCCGCGCCGATAGCCGGCGCGCGCGTCAAGCCGGTCGGTGATACGAGGTTCAAGCCCGACAGCGCGATGCCCGGCGCGTCGGGACATGAGATTTTCCGCTTCTCAGCCGAGGCGAGCGGAACCAGCACGCTCGAGATGCGTTACGTCCGCCCGTGGGAGAAGGACTCACCGCCTGCTAAGGTCTTTAGCATTCTGCTGATAATCAAGTAGCGCAGTGTCCGGCGCGTTCGCTTATCGCATCGCCGCGGGAGGGTGCGGGAACGCGAAAAAAATAAGGGCGGATGCATCGTGCATCCGCCCCTATGAGATTCCCCGGCCGCGTCCTACTCTCCCGTGACGCCTTCGGTCACAGTACCATCGGCGCTGAAGGGCTTAACTGCCGTGTTCGGGATGGGAACGGGTGTTTCACCTTCGCCATGGCGACCGGAAACCTGCGGCCATCGCGGTTAAGCGAAGGCTCAAGCTCCGACAATCTGAATAAGTAGGGTCTTCAAGTGAGGTTTTCGAACCTTGTCTGCGACTCGACCTTTTCCGTCCCGTCCGGTTAGCGATTGAAACCCGGACAAGTATGCGGCGACTATAGCAACTGAGTAGTTGGCTCAATTGAAATAGGTAGTGGTCAAGCCTCACGGCCAATTAGTACCAGTCAGCTCCACGCCTTACGGCGCTTCCACCTCTGGCCTATCAACCTCCTGGTCTAGAAGGGGCCTTTAGGATCTTACGATCGGGATACCTAATCTTGGGGTGGGCTTCCCGCTTATATGCTTTCAGCGGTTATCCCGTCCGTACATGGCTACCCGGCGATGCGGCTGGCGCCACAACCGGTACACCAGAGGTACGTCCGTCCCGGTCCTCTCGTACTAAGGACAGCTCCCCTCAAGTATCCTTCGCCCACGGCGGATAGGGACCGAACTGTCTCACGACGTTCTGAACCCAGCTCGCGTGCCA